>LULI01001031.1_pt1 | contig 11084 bp, 11 predicted proteins | sample 728191 | NCBI WGS metagenome assembly LULI01 (sample SAMN03860293, study PRJNA289734) | marine metagenome | biome: seawater column; feature: ocean; material: water; isolation source: Red Sea water column Station 169 - depth 50m | place: Saudi Arabia: Red Sea | collected 2011-10-15 | depth 50 m | reverse complement strand
GAGCCGGGGCTCGACCCGCGCTACGCCCCCGCCCAGGACGCGCTCGCCGCGGGCGACATCGACCGCGCGGTCGAGGAGTACCAGAATCTGGTCTCGGCCAACCCCGCCGAGAGCGAGGCGGTCGCCGGCCTGGCGATGGCCAAGGTGCTCCAGCGCACCCAGGGCGTCGACCTGCAGGCGGCCCGCGCCGCCGCGGCCGCGGACCCCGACGACATCGACGCCCAGACCCTCTGCGCCGACCTCGACATGCTCGGCGGCCACGTCGAGGACGCCTTCGTCCGGCTGGTGGAGCTCGTGCGGCGTACGTCGGACAAGGAGCGCGAGCGGGCCCGCGACCACCTGCTGGGTCTCTTCGCCGCCGTCGGCAACGACGACCCCCGGGTCCTCAACGGACGGCGGGCCCTCGCCTCGGCGCTGTTCTGAGTCCGCCGGTGCGCGGCCCGGGCTACCTCCTGCGCGGCCTCGGGCTCTGGCGCACCCGTCCGGGGCTGATGCTCCTGGGGATGGTGCCGGCGCTGCTGGTCCTGCTCCTGGTGGTGGGCGGCCTCGTCGTCCTGCTGCTGCAGGTCGGCGACCTCGTCGCCTCCGGCTCACCGGACCCCGAATCGGTGCAGCCGGTCAGGAGGAGCAACAACGCTGCCACCGCAGGCAGCAGCCGGACCCGAGTCATGCGAGGCATGCTGGCACACGTGGCTCCCCGGGTAGGAGTCGAACCTACGTCGCTAGTCCTGATTCAAAGTCAGGCGGGCCCTGCCGGCAGACCAACCGGGGAACGTCCGCCGACGAGCAGCGGACGGGGCCAACCCTAGAGCCACCGTGGGACGTCATACGAACCGCCCGAGGGGACGTCCTCTCCGTATGACGTCACACGGGGCCTACCAGGGCTATTCCGCGGCGATGACGTCGATGAGGAACCACAGGGTGGAGTTCGGCGGGATGGACTCGCCGCTGCCCTGCGAGCCGTAGCCGAAGGCCGGCGGGATCTGCAGCAACACTCGGCTGCCGACCGGGACGCCCTCCAGGCCGATCGCCCAGCCCGGGATCAGGCCGGACAGCGGGGAGACCAGGGGCTCGCCGCGGGAGTAGCTGCCGTCGAAGGGAGCGTCGGCGTCGTACGTCGAGCCGAGGTAGTCGACGGTGACGGTGTCGGAGGTCTTGACCTTCCGGCCGTCGCCCTCCTCGATGACCAGGCGCTGCACGGGGGTGTCGAGCGCGGGCTCGTCGATGCCGTCGAAGTCCAGGGCGACCGGGTCGCCGCCCTCGACGACCAGCGAGGGCTGGGAGTCGGCGGTGGTGTCCTCGGCCTCCTCCGAGGTCGGCGTCGGCGAGACCTGCTGCTCCTCGACCAGGTCGGCCACCAGGAGCACCGGGTCGTCGTCGCCGAGACCGAGCGGGTTGTCGGCGGTGTCGCCGTCGAAGAGACCGTCGGCGGAGGTGAGGGCCACGACGCGGGAGCCGTAGGTGGCGCCGTCCATGACCTCGACCAGCAGCTCGCCGACCCGCTCGTCGTTGGGCAGCGTCTGCGCGGCACCGTTGGTGTAGTCGCTGTAGACCTCGTCCTGGGTGCTGCCGTTGGCGACGTAGAGGTAGGCCATGACGACGTCGTCGTCCTCGATCTCCTCGCCGTCGCCCTCGACCGCGGTGCTGACCTCGGACTCCTCGGGCTTCTCGAGCTCGGCGTCGTCGGCCCACTCCACGCTCAGGGACTCGCCGACCTTGCCGGAGAAGGTCAGGCCGTCGAGGCCCTCGACGGTGACGCCGCCGTCGGAGCCGGAGTCCGGCTCGCCGTCGGAGTCGGAGCCGCACGCCACGAGGGCGGGCAGGAGGAGCGCCACGAGGGCGAGGGCGGGACGGGTACGACGGAGCACGGGACGCAACCTATGCGGTCGCGTCCCGTGCCCGGTCATCCGGGGTTGACCCGGTCCCGCTCGCTGTGGCTCAGCCGACTGTCCGCTTGGTGCGGGAGACGACCTTGCCGTCGCGGATCCAGCGGATCTCCACGACGTGCTGGCCGCGACCGAGGGAGCCTGCCCGTGCGGCGAGCGTGAACCCGGCCGAGCCGTGCTTGGTCACCACGGTGCGCGAGGCCACCTTGCGTCCGTCGACGTACATCTCGACGCGCTCGTCGGCCTTGGTCGGGCAGCCGTTCGCACTGACCGAGGCCTTGGTCGGGCACCGGTCGTCGCGGTCGAAGAGGCCGTCGCCGTCGGAGTCCGGGCAGCCTGCGCCGGTGCTCGGGCCCTTGGCGGTGCGGCAGGCGTCCGCGACGTCCGGGACGCCGTCCTTGTCGGTGTCCTTGACGACCGAGGTGGCCTTCGCGGTGAGCGTGAAGGTGCTCGGCTCGAGGACCTCCTGCGGGTCGACGACGATGGACAGCGGTCGCCGTGCCCAGGGCACGGTCACGGTCAGCGAGTTGTCGCCCTCGCGCACGGACTGGCTCGAGCCGCCGTCCACGGACATGCCGTAGAACGCGGTCCCGGTCCACTCCAGGGTCACCTCGACGGTGGCCTGCTCCTTCACCGGGAGCGTGAAGTACTCCTTGGTGTCCACGGTGCTGACCAGGCCCACGCCCAGGGTGCTCTCGACGGGCAGCTTGGTGACGCCGTCGGTGAGGGGGCTGGTGCGGGTGGTGACCTTCTTGGCCACCTTGGCGTCGCGCTGGTCGCGCTTGGCCATCCGCGGCGCCGCGACCTGCAGGCCGAGGGCGTCCGGGACCGAGTCGGCCGTGGCGACCCAGTCGTTGCTGCGCAGGTGGTAGCCGGTGATCGCGTTGACGGTGTAGGGCGCGGTGATCTGCTGGTCGGCCAGGTAGTCGCGCCTGATCTTGAAGTCGACGGTGTTGTCGTCGTTCCAGGTCGCGGTGCCCTCGGGCAGGTAGTAGCCGGTGCCGTTGTCCATGACCACGGGGGTGCCGGAGGTGTCGCCGGTGGCGATGAAGGAGTCGAAGCGCCGTCCGTCGATCAGCAGGCTGTAGGCCGTGACCGAGGTGGGCAGCGCGGCGGGCGAGACCTGCCCGACGCTCATCGTCGCCCGGACGAACTTCTTGTCCGTGCGCACGCTCATCGACGTCAGGTCGGTGATCGGGGTGCCGCCGTCACCGGTGGCGTCCTCCGCCGAGGCCGAGCGCTTCTTGGGTGCCTTGCCCAGCGGCTTGTTGGCGGCCTTCCCCTTCACCGTGACCTTGCCGCCGGCCAGCGAGACCTTGCCGGCGCGCAGCACCGGACGGCTGGTCGCCTCCGGGGTCGGGGTGAAGCTCCCGTAGGACAGGGGGACGACTCCCTGGTCGGGCTGCGGGCAGTCGGCCGCCGAGCCGGTCGACGAGGCGTAGTGGTGGTCCCGCGGGTGCTGGACCTGGAAGGAGCTGATGCCGTCGCCGGCCAGGTCGTTGGGGACTAGCTCGTCCTTGGCGGTGACCTTGCCGTCACCGTTCACGTCGAGGTACTTGCTCATCCGCAGCGCGAAGCCCTCCACGTCGAGGGTCGAGACGCACTTGGCGATCCCAGGGGGGTCGGTGCTGTAGGCCATGATGTCGTTGGTGGCCGTCGGGCCCCGCGACGTAGGTGCCGCCCTTCTCCTGGCCGTGCTGGTCGAACCCCTTCTTCTTCTGCCACGCCCGGAAGTCCAGCGGGTCGTCCTCGACGAGGCATGGCGCGCCCTCCCCGTCGATGATGCCCAGCTCACCGGCGAAGGAGACCGGGTCGATGCCGATGCCGATGCCGCCGGCGGGGTTGCTCATGACGACCACGATCTCCGGGTCGACCAGGTCCAGCGGTTCGGTGAGCAGACCGGCCGGGTCGACGGCGAGCTCGTGGGTCGTGATGTTCATGTCCACGCCGTCGGCGAGCCAGTCCAGGCCCATCTCATCGGCGAGGTAGTCGACGCCCTCGCCCCACATCTGCACGGCCTGCTCGGCGACGCGGAGGTCGCGCTCCACCACGGGGCTGACCGGCGCCAGGATCGCCACGTCGATCTGGGGGTCGTCGAGGGCGTTGAGCCCCACCTTCATGTGGTAGCACTCGTTGTCCGGGTTGATCGGGTCGCGGTCGACGATGCACCCGGCCGGCAGTGTGCCGTCACCGAAGTAGGACCGGGTGAAGTCGTCGGCGGGCGCGGAGGTCGCCGGAGCCCCCAGCCCCACGAGGGCGGTGGTCACCGCCGCCAGGAGGATCGTCGGACGAACGAGGTGTCTGCTGTTCACGCACCCCTCAACGAGCCACCGCGCAACAGGCTATCCGCCAGCTGGACAAACCTCGCGCCTGTCGCCCCCGTCACTCCCGGGTCATGCCCCGGTGCGTCCCAGGCAGTGGCCGAGCTCGTCGCCGACCAGGCTGAAGGCCTCCATCGGGGCGACTCCCCCGGCGGTGAAGGTCGCGTTGACCGCGAGGCAGACCGGCTCGCCGTCACACGTCGCGTCGAAGGTGCCCTCGGGGAGCCGGTGGTGGCTGTCGAACCCCTCCCGCTCGCGCCAGGCACCGAAGGCGAAGACGTCGTCGTACGTCGTGCAGCCGGTGTCGAGCACCGCGCCACCCGCCCTCGCGGTATCGCTCGCCACCACGACCACGATCTCCGCGCCGACCACCTGCGCCGTCCCGTCCGGGGCGACGCGCTCGGTGCGCACGACCAGCTCGGCGGCGCCCTCCTGCGACTCGTCCTGTCCCGAGCCCTCCCCCGGGTCCTCGCCCGCCAGACCGGCCAGGCCGCCCTCCCACATCCGGGCGCCCTCGGTCACCAGGCCGATCGCCCGCTCGGCGTCGCTGCTGTCGGTGGACTCGTCGACGAGCACGACCACCTCGACCGCACCCTCGGGCACCACGACCGGGGTCTGCGACGCCGCCGGGTCGCTTGTGGGCGTGCCGTCGTCGCCGTCTGTGGCGAGCACGACCGCCACGACCACGCCGGCCGCCGCGAGGCCGAGGACGGCGAGGAGGGTCAGGAGTCGGCGCACGCGACTAGTGTCGCGGACGTGGTCCTGCCCGTCATGCCGCCGGTGCGACCGATGCTCGCGAAGTCCGTCAAGGGGATCCCCGACCCCGACAAGCACGGAGGGCTCTCCTTCGAGCCGAAGTGGGACGGCTTCTGAATTTTCTGTACGTAATCCGTATGCTCAGTCTATGAGCGCTCGCCGAACTCCTGCAAGCACTACGTTGCGGCTGGGTGTGGGTTACACGCGGTACTCGACCGAGGAGCAGGGCTCGACGGCTGAGCAGCGGGCGATCAACGAGATAATCGCGGCCGATCACGGGGTCACGTTGCTGGAGACGTTCACGGACGAGGGCGTCTCCCGCACACTGACCGACCGGCCGGGTCTTCAAGAGTTGTTCGACTATCTGGAGGCTCGCCGTGACGTGCGGTTCCTGGTGGTCAACGAGCTGGAGCGCATCACGGCCGGCGTGGGTCAGCGCCAGAAGATCACGTCGTTGTGCAAGCGTCTCGGGATCACGCTGGTAACCGAGGACAGCGGACTCATCGACCCGCACGACGAGGACGCGATGTACGACGCGGACGTGCGCGCGGTCAACGCCAAGGGCGAGGTGTTGAAGGTCCGGCGACGTACGCGCAGAAACCTGCGGGCCAAGGTGGTTGCCGGAGCGACGGTGGCGATGCGCCCGCCGTATGGGGTGCGGATGAAGCCGCTGGTCATCGAGGGCGTGGAGCTGCCATCCGGGATGCCGGCGTTCGTCAATGGCCGCAAGGTCCGCTCGGGAGCGCCCGAACTGCATCCCGAGGAGTACCCGTGGCTGGTCCAGATGTTCACCTGGGCCGATGAGGGCGTGTCGGTGGAGGAGATCGCGCGTCGGCTGACGCGAGAGGGTGTGCCGACCAAGACGGGCAAGGATGCGTGGCCGCCGAACTCGATCGCCGGGATTCTGGACAACCCGTTCTACAAGGGCGAGCTGACCTGGGGACGCCAGCAGGTGCTGCGGGATGAGAACGGCAAGCCGTATCTGGAACAGCGGCGCGAAGATGACCCTGGCCGGGTGACCCGCGAGTCCCCATTGGGGGCGATCGTCGACCCGGAGTTGTGGGATCGGGTCAACGCGCGGCGGCTTGCGGCGCGTGGCCAGAAGAACAGGAACCAGAAGGCCACCCCGGAGAACGTGCTGGACGGGATCGTGTTTTGCGGGCGGTGCGGGCACCGGATGTACACGCGGATCGACAACCCTCGCAGCCACAAGACCGTGCGTATCCGGTTCTACTGCCCCGGCAAGCGGCCGGGCATGGTCCCGCGCACCGGATACAGCCCCTGCGAGAAGGTCAACACGATCCTGGCCGACAACATCATCAAGGGCATCGCTTCCCAACCGATCCGCGGCGGGAAGACCGTCGAGGTGCAGGTGACGCGCGGCGTCGCCGCTGACGCGGACGCGGAGAAGAAGCGCGACCGGCTCCAGGCCCGGATCAGGGAGGCCGAGGCGGAGTGGGCCAATGCCAAGCGGCTCGCGGTCAAGGGGCTGCTCGAGGACGACGACGTCGCGGCGGTCAAGGCCGAGACGGAGGCGATCATCTCCGAGGCCCGGACCACGCTTGAGGAGCTGGACCAGGCCGGCAGGGTCGAGGTGGTGCCGTTCACCGGGACCGTGGCCGACAGGTTCGCCGAGCTGGTCGACGGGTTGAGCGACGAGGAGGTCCCGGTCGAGCTTCGCAGGGCGCTGCTACGCGACTTCGGCATTACCCGCATCTACGTCGACAACCCAGGCGTTCGAGTCGAGCTGCTGTAGGGCTTCGCCGGCGCACCACGCCTCGCACGCGGCCCTGACCTCACCGCGCGGGCGACTACGCAAGCTCCAGGAGGAGGGGCGGTCCGTTCCGAGGACGAGGGTGTTAGAAGCCGATGCTGGGCGGCTCGGGCGGGCTGAGGCGGCCACTGCCCGGGTCTTGCCTCTTCTCATCCTCGATGGAGCGGCGCAGTCGCTCAGCGCCAGTCTCCGGCGTCTCGGCCTCAACTTCAGCGCCGTGCGTCGTTCCCGCGCAGCGGCCCGGTGGGCGACGTCTTCGGCAATGTAGTAGTGGCGTGGAAGCAGTTGCCCTGGCGGATAGGTGTGGCTCAGCAGGTCGACTGCCTCCTGAGCCGTGGTGTAGCCGAGTCGGTTGAACAGGGTCGCGGCGTCGTCAAGGTCTCGCTCGTCGCGGGAGGCATGGAGTTTCACCGCCAGCAGATACTCCGGCGAGGCGACCTGCACCAGCAGCGACTCGGACTCGAACACGGTTTGCGGGTGCTCGTCGGGGCCCGGGAGGAAGCCCTTGGCGGCGTCGTTGAGCCAATCCGGCTCCAGGCCGCGGGCGGCGCCGATTTCTCCAGCAGCGACCCGTACCTCCGGCGCAGGAACAAATAGGGCATCCACGTCGCGGGTGAGACGGCCCTGGTCGTAAGCCAGTGCCATGGCCGCCCCGCCCACGACGAAGAGCTGTGCCTGCACGCCACCGGCCGCCAGGCGCTCCGACAGTTCGTGGAGCAGGCCGAGGACCTGCTCTGCGTCGAGTTGTCGTGCCTCGCTGCTCATGCCCGGTTCAGAGACCGTGCGGTGATGAAGATGCCGCGCTGCGCGAACGCGCGGGGACTGTCGCGCTCGGCCTCGACCCTCCAGGTGTCCGGCACGGCGGGGTACCAGCCGTCGGCACGCCGGGCCGGGTCAAGCGCCCACCCAGGCACGGGCCAACCGTCACGCACGGCCAGGTGGTCTGCCAGGGCAGCGAAGGCGGCGTCGACCTCGTCGGATCCGGTGGGCGCGGGGACGGCGGTGAAGACCAGTGCGGCGAGGGCAGCGCCGCCTCGACGCAGGGTTGAGGTGTAGTCGTCGAGGGTCTGGAGGACCCCGAAGCGCCAGCACGCGTCCACCGACTCACCAGCAGCCAACAACTCGGCGCAGCGCAGCGCGTTGTCAGCGGCGGTGTGCCGGACACCGACATGACGGGCCGGCTCGTAGGCCGGGGCGGCCTGAGCGCGCTCGAGTAGCGCTCCGATGGAGAGCACCTGGCCTTGGAAGACCACGACCCACCTCCTTGCCGTTCGATCCCCATTGTTTCAGACACGACCGAGACGAGCAGCGTCAAGCGACCTCGGAGTCCCCGGTGTCGACGTCGACGACCCAGGCGGCGGCGTCGAGCTGCTGGAGCGGTAGCCCTGCTCGCAACGCCTCGCGCTTCGCCTTGAACACCGCGAGCGCACGGATGGCTCGGGCGTCCTGTTCGGCGGTGAGGGTCGTCGACATGGCGGGGCTCGATCAGCGACGCTGCTTCATGGCCGTGTCACTCATCCCCAAACTCGCGCCGGCGGCCGGCTGCGAGGAAGCGGCGGAGTTCGGCGACGGTGGTGTAGAGGCGGCCGTTGCCGTTGATGCGCCACCAGCGGGGTCCGATGCCTCGTCGTTTCCAGTCGCGTGCGGTGCGTTGCGGGGTGCGGACGAAGGTGCAGAACTCCTCGAAGTAGAGGACGTCGTTGTCGTCCCATTCGCGCGGGATGTGGATCGGGCTCATCGCGATGACCTCCTTGGCCAACCAGGTGCGCAGCATTGGCCGAAGAGTGACGCCGGGGCGTACCCCCGAACGTCCCCCTGAGGGGGTTCCCCCAAGGGGGTACGCAGGGGGTACGCTCCCGCGGCTGTCGCGTTTGCGCAGGTCAGACCGCGTCCCCCCGAAAGTCGTCCACATTGTGGACTTCCGGTTTCGGCGGGTGCGTCCCCCGACTTTTCGGGGTGGCGGTAACGCTGGGCGGTGGTTGACATGGGTGGTTCCTCGCCGTGTCTGCGGAGCCCGCTGGTGCGGGTTCCTGATGCTTTGAAAGGCAACCTGCGCTCGCCCGGATCGGACGCCTGACGCCCGGGGAATCTCGTGGCCACCGACCACGCGAGCGTGATGGCGACCGCTGGTGTCAGAACCCGATGCCGTGCCCGGGGCCACGGGCGGGAGCACCGACGGGCGGGGGTTCGGGTGGGCGAGGGCGCCGTCGTGGTGGCTGCTGAAGGGCTCCTGCCTGCAGCGCGATGCTGTGTCCCGGGGCACGCGCGGGGGCGCGGGGTCCGTAGCGCTCGATGTCTTCGGCGGCGATCTCGGCGGCGTGCGCGGGACCGAGGTCGGCGCGGTCGCGACTGAAGACCTCGACCCAATGTGTGCGGGCCGTGTCGAGGTCCTCGGCGACCAGATGTGCGGTGTTGGTGTGGCGACCGCGGGTCATGGCGACATAGGCAGCGGCAGCACCGGTGGTGTCGCCGAGGGCGAAGTGGGCATGGTCGACGGTGTCGCCTTGGGCGCCGTGGACGGTGGTGGCGTAGGCGAGCTCGACGTGGTCGCGGACGTAGTCGGCCGGCAAGTGTCGTTCCCCGGTCCGGCCGGTCACCAGGAGGCTGCCGTCGTCCCCGATGCCGGCGACGGTCCAGGTGTCGCGGTTGGCGACGCCGAGGTCGCGGTTGTTGCGGCGGGTGGCGATCCGGTCACCGAGGCCGATCCGCTCACCACCTCGTGTCACCGCCTCACCAGACTGCTCACCGCCGCGCTCACCAGACGGCTCGCCGTTGGGTTCACTGCTCTGGATGTGGCGGTGGTGATGGTCGCGGATAGCGGCGTTCAGCGCGGTGACTTGTTCGCGGGTGTCGGCGATGACAAGTCCCTCGACGGCTGCGAGCGTGACGGTGCGTTCGACCTCGGTGGGATGCAGGACGATCTGTCCTCGTTCGACGAGTTGGTCGAACACCTCACTACTTCGCTCTCCGGTGCGCATCAGGAGGCTGAGGTCGGCGTAGGCGGGGTCGGTGAAGCGGTGCACGGGGTGGCGAGGTCGAGCACTCCCCCGCGGCCGACGGCGGGGAGCTGGTGCCGGTCGCCGAGGAACACCACGCCGGCACCGGCGTGGTCGGCGATCGCGAGGAGAGCGTGGGCGGTGTCCTGGTCGAGCATCCCGGCCTCATCGACCAGCAAGACGTCGCCCGGGAGGAGTCGGGCTTCGGGGGCGATCTGCGCGCGTGGGGACGGGGTGTGGGTCCAGTGGCCGTCCTCATCCCACCGGTAGCCCTGTTGGTGGGCCAGCCAGGCTGCGGAGAACGCGTCTGCCCCCACCTGCTGCCGCGCGGTCTCGGCTGCCTTGAGAGTCGGGGTGACCACGACCAGCCGCCGCTCTTGGGCATCGAGTGCGGCACGGGCTGCGGCGAGGGTGGTGGTCTTCCCGGTCCCGGCGGCACCTTCGATCACGAGCAGGCCCGCGTGCCCGGCCAATGCGGCCACGGCACGGCGCTGGCCGGGGTCGAGCCGGTCGACCAGACGGGCGGGGATCCGGACGCGGCGCGCGGGCGTCACCGGTTGCTCGGCACGGATCGCGAGGCGCTGGGTGAGGGCGGCCTCGACGGCCAGCACCTGTGTCGAGGTGAGCGCCCGGATGTGCTCGGGACCGTCGTCGCGCTCCAGCAGCGGACGGCACGCGGCAACAGCGCGGCTGGTGATGTCCTCGGCCAGCTCGGTGCGCGCCGCGTGCTCGGCCACGATCCCGACGGAAGCGATCAGCTTCTCTGTCTCGCCGCGGATGTCGGCGGCATTCCATGCCGACCGCTTCGCCCCGAGCCGGGACAAGATCACCTCGACCGCGACGTCGCGGTCGATGGCGCCGATCGGAGTCGACCGAACGCCGACCGCCTGATGAGCCTCGTGGAAGCCGAGGTCGTGCAGCTCCTCGTTCCACCGCGCCACCAGGTCAGCACCCGAGGCAGGGACGACCTTTTCCGGTCGTGCGTCGGCCCACGCACGTCGGTCCCACGACCGGCGCAGCTTCGGCCCGGGCTCCTGACCCGGATGGACGGCGCGCCACTCGGCTTCGTAGCGGTCGACGTTGCGGGCGATCTGCGTGGCGCGCTCGCTGAATCGCCCCGCGAACGGGGCCAGCTCGCGGATCTCGCCGGTCTCATCGAGCCTGTAGCCACGGGCCGCAAGCCCTGCCCGGAACTCGGGGTCGCACATGATCGCGGCGTGACCGATGCCGTTGATGGCCTCGATTGAGTCCCTGACCCCGACCGAGTGCAGGCCGCGCCAGGCACCGGCGGCGAAGACGCGGGCGTTGATCTGGAGATGCAGGTGGCGGTGCGGGTCACCGGCACGGGAGG
>LULI01001212.1_pt1 | contig 11085 bp, 8 predicted proteins | sample 728191 | NCBI WGS metagenome assembly LULI01 (sample SAMN03860293, study PRJNA289734) | marine metagenome | biome: seawater column; feature: ocean; material: water; isolation source: Red Sea water column Station 169 - depth 50m | place: Saudi Arabia: Red Sea | collected 2011-10-15 | depth 50 m | reverse complement strand
GATGAGTCCTGGCGGATGTCTGCGCACGGGGCGGAAGCGCAGTGACAAGCTCGTGGAGCGCGATCAGGTCGGCAGTATCTCCGTTGATTGCGGGAGAAGACGCAACCGGCGTCTTGCCGAACACGACCAGGCGAACGGCAATCCCCGTCCCTGCGCGGCGAAACATCTGCTGCAGCCGGACATCGAGGAACAGCGACGCTTCATCCTGTACCTTGGCGAAGGTGGAAGCGTCGAAGCCTTCAGGCATGATGGCGACAATCCTCGCCCCATTGGCAACGGCCCGGATCGCGCTGCGTAGGTGGCGCTGCGCCGTCTCGCCATCCTTGCCGCGTTCCTGGCTGCGGGCGAACGGCGGGTTCATCAAGACGACCGACGGAACAGGGCCGCGATGCAGGTCGGCCATCAGTTCTCCGTCATGTGCACTAATTGTGGCCGTGGGGAAGATATGGCCCAGCCCGTCTCGTCTGGCCGGATCGATCTCGTTGAGGGCCAACGAGGCGTTCTGGACGCTGCCCCAGAGCGCAAGGGCGCCATTGCCTGCGGACGGTTCGAGCAGCGTGTCTTGCGAAGAAACAGCTGCGGCCTTCGCCATCAGCCAGGCCAGCATCGGCGGGGTCGAGAACTGCTGGAGCTCGACCTGTGCTTCGCTGCGAACGTGCCGCGGCGGGCACCTCCCCAGTCCAGAACACCGGTCTCTTCGGCGAACAGCCCGGAAATGCCGGCACGGGTAAGATGACGACCCGAGGTGAGAAGCGCGGCAATCCGGGCACCGATGGCGAAGGCCAGGGGCACTGCCGGCATCTGCTCGCCGGCGGGAAACAGGTCTGATTGAAACATGGCAATTCGTCCTCCTGATGAGGGCATCGGGACACGCCCTCTGCCGGATCAGGAATTCGAGAAGCTCTCTCTCCTCTACCGCGCCGCTTTGCGGCGCAGCCATGCTGTAAGTTCATCGTTCCAATCGGTGTCGTATGAGGATGGCTTGCGAACGTGGATCGTGCGTCCATCGCGGGAATAAGCGGCGAGGCCACGCGACGCGGCCAGCTCGCCGCCAGCATCGTGATCGACGAAGAGGTGGAGTTCGGTCACGCTCTCGGGCACGCTCACGAGACCGAAACGCTCATTGCCCAGGGTCGCCCAGGCGGGGATGCCGGTAAGAGCATAGGCGGACATCGCGCTCTCGATCCCCTCGGCAAGGCCGAGCTTGCCGGAGGCCGGAGCGAAGAGGCGGACAGCAGCTTCGCCGAGCGCGCCGAGCGCGCGCTTCGGTTTGTCGAAGTCGGCCTTGGAGTTGCCCGAAAGGAATGTGCGATGGATGGCGATCGGTCCCTCGTCGAGACTGACCGCCGCAATCATGGCCGGCAAAAAGCGAGTGCGACCCTTCGGGCCAAGCGGCGTTTGGGGATGAAAGCGGAGGGCCGGAGATGCGGCGAGGATGCCGCGGCTCTCAAGATATGCCTTTGCCGGACTGGCACGCAGTGGCTGTGCGTCGCGCCAGATCCTCAGCGCTGCCGCCGAGGGTTTGCTCGTTATGGTCGGCTCGGGACCGTTGATAGTCGCAGAACCTGAGAAGAGCGAGGTTGCGTCGACACCTTCACTCGCCAGAGCAGCCAGCACGCTCTGCTGATCACATCCCGCAAAACAATGGAAAAGGATCGCTTTTTGGCCGAGCGACACACCGAGTGACGGCGTACGGTCGTCATGCGCAGGGCAGCAGGCCATGCCCTTTGTGCCGGACCATTTGCCGCCCCGGTTTTCACAGATGCGGCGGGCGGCTTCTTCCAAAGAGCTTATCTTGGTGGAATATCGGTGGGACATGGCACATCGCGATCCTTTCGGCTCGCTCACAAAGGCCCTCCTCCCCTCCAGCCCTTCTGTGTTGTAAGAACAGGTCGGAGGGGATTCACGTCTGCACTGCGAGCCCGTCGATTTGAGCGTCACATCGACATCGCCGCTCACCCGCGAGGTCTACCGATTATTCGTAGTGACTTCTCACTAGCGCCATTGATCCTTATCGCTGCCCCACGACCTGGTCAGTTTAGATCATGCGACACGTTACCTAATCGAAAATTCCGGTCCGATCTTTCCTTTTGCAAATCGCGTCGTGCCTTCGGAAGGTAGTCCCGCCAAGTCCGTCGATGAGTGATATGGCTGATTTTGCCGGGCTTGCTCATTCCCGCCATCGCGGCAACCGGCATTCTGCCATGGCCGGGTTGATCATTTTCACGAGCGAATAATGTCTTCGCGCGTTCGATTTCCTCGTCTGAATAATGCATTCGATGCTCCATCGGGTTGGACCTGCGAGAGCGTTCGAACGAAATTCGGCGAACCCTCTGCAGGGTCCGCCGGTTAACCTCCAACTGGAGGACGGGACCTCGGAATTCTTCCGAAGCTGTCGGCTTGTGCCGACATGCGTGACGTTTGCGATATAGTCGCTGAGACAATTCGCGCAACTGCACAGCGACTTTTGAAGTACGATGGTCAAGCCGCGGCCTAGCGACCGCTCACCAGCGCCTCTCCACTCAGTCATGGTCATTGTAAGCCTCGTGCAGGAGGCGGTGAAGCATCTTCCTTCGGTAAATCTGCTTCAAGCGAAAGAGCACAAAAACATGACATATCATTTCTATTTGCGGAATTTCGCATGATATGTCATATATCGGGCCATGCCCCGTTCGTCTCGAGCTGCTAGCGGACTACCGCCCCAGAGCCAACGTGCGATTACACGGCTAGGTAAGGATATCGCCCTTGCTCGCCGCCGGAGAAAACTTCCCCAGCGTTTAATGGCCGAGCGCATGATCGTCTCGGTTCAAACGCTGCAACGCCTCGAAGCGGGAGATCCTACCGTGGGCCTCGCGGTTCTGGCGAGCGCCCTGCATGTCCTGGGGATGACACAGCGCCTTGCCGAGCTGGTAACCCCAGACAGTGACCGGGCTGGCATCAGCGAGGATTTGTCCCGCCTGCCCCAGAAGACCCACGCTGTCAGCGACGATGATCTGGATTTCTAGCAAGCCGTGACGACCATCCGCACCTATGTCTTCGTGCATCTTGAGGAGGGGCCTGTTCCGGCAGGCCTTCTCACGATGACCGACGAACCGCGCAACCAGTTTGCTACCTTCGCTTACGGGCGGCGTTATCTGGAACGCGCTGACCGTATTGCGGTCGATCCTGTAGCTCTGCCGTTGCACGAAGCTGGAACTTCTCGAACATTCAGGACGGAAGAAGGCTTTGCCGTGTTCGGTGGCATTCGGGATGCTGCTCCTGACGGCTGGGGCCAATACCTAATGTACAAGGCGATGGGCGATCGCTTGCCGAGCGAAATCGATCTCATTCTGGCCTCGGGCGAACATCGCGTGGGTGCGCTCGCCTTTGGGCCGACGTCCGCCCAGCCTGAGAGAATTACACCATGGGGGGACGGCCCTGCTCCGGGCGAAGAGTTCACGCTCGCAGAGTTAGCAGAAGCCGCCGAACGAGCGCAGCATGTCGACGAACTCGACGAGAACTTGAGGGCGTTGCTAGCCGCCGGGTCATCTCTGGGCGGCGCCCGGCCGAAGGCTGCTACAAAAATCGGCGACAAACCCTGGATCGCGAAATTTCAGAAGCGGGGAGACAGCTTCCCCGAATGCCGGGTCGAACTGGCGACAATGCGGCTTGCCAGCGAATGTGGTCTCGATGTGCCGCCACTCGACTTCCGCTGTGTCCTTGATCGTGACATCTATCTGATCGAGCGGTTCGATCGGATTCCTCACGGCAACTGGCTGGAACGCAGGCCCTTTGCTTCGGGGCTCACAATGCTCGGGGCGCATGAGAGCGAGGTCAGCAGCTTCAGCTATGCCGATCTCGCAGGAGCGATCCGGCAATTCGGAACCGAAGTACGCCAGGATCTGCACGAATTATTTCGTCGCATGCTGTTCAATATCCTCGTCACCAATGATGATGATCACCTACGTAATCATGGCTTCCTGTTCGATGGTGAGGGATGGCGGCTTTCGCCGCTTTACGATGTAGTGCCGAAGCCTCAGCTGGGACTGGAGCGCCGGCTCGTCCTCGGCGTCGGGCCGGAAGGCCGCGCTGCAACGATCGAGAACGCTCTCGCCGGTGCCGCGGTCTTCGACCTCAGCCATGATGACGCGAACGCAATCGCCGAAGACATGAGCAGAATCGTAGCGACACGGTGGGAACACCTATTCACAAAAGCAGGGATAAGCGCGGCTGATCGCAAGCGTTTCGCCACCTGCTTCCGGTTGGCAGCACCTGTGTCATGATCGCAAACGCAGAAATCCGTTCATGGGGGCGCGTGCTTGCCTAATTTGGCATGGTGATTACCCGGTGATTGCTAGCCGAGAAAATGGGGATCAAAAAATGCCGATTTGTGATTGTATATCAGTCTATTATGATAGTATGACCACTAAGGTCTGGTATTTCCGCTTCCGCCGGAAATGACGGGGCAGCCCTTAGGAGGCCGCCCCGCTATCGTCAGAATCTGAGGCCGATACCCGCCACGACCTGATCGGTGGTCAGATCGCCGAACTGGCTGTCGACCACATCCTCGTAACGCGAACGGCGATATTCGACGCGCGCTTCAAGGGGGCCGGGCAATTGCACCTGAAGCCCGCCGCCGAAGCGGATACCGCCCGCATTCTCTTCCAGCTCGTCCAGCGAACCGGCGCTGGTGAAAGCCTTGGTGTCGAGCGCGGTGTAGCCGACCTTGCCGTAGGCCGCGATGCCCGGCGTCAGCGCGAAACCGGCACGTGCGCCGATGTAATACTGGCCGTTGGCTTCCAGCCCGTCGCGCGCCGAGTTGAAGTTCGATGGGAAATCGGTCGAGCCGTCGCTGGTCGAAACCTCGCCCTCGACACCCACGAAGCCGCCGCCGAGCGACAGGTCGTAGCCTGCCGAAACGCCGTAGACCGCCGAATCGGCGCTGGCGCTTGCCGAGCCGTCCTGCGCGTCCACATCGAGCCCTTCATAGCCGGCGAGCGCACCGACATAGAGGCCGCCCGGCGCGACGTTCTGGGCCGAAGCGGGCGCGGCGATCGCAAGACTGGCGGCCAAGCCCGTGGCGGATACAGCGAGAAGCAGGGGGAATTTCATAATAGTCCTTTCGTAATCGATCCCGTGTCGGGCGCCCCTTGGCCTTACTACGGTTGCGAAGCGATGAACCGCCGGAACGCTCGCGGCTTTCCAGCGCTGTTCGAACACAGCGAAAGGGAAGATCATTCATGTCCAAGACCGTCCTCATCCTCGGCGCCTCGCGCGGCATCGGCCTCGGCCTCGCGCGCGAATTTCTCGAACGCGGCTGGAAGGTCGTCGCCAGCGAGCGCGATCGCAGCGACGATCTCCACGCGCTCGAAGGCGAGAAACTGCGCATCGTCACCGCCGATGTGACCAAGCCCGAAAGCTATGCCGATCTCGGTGATGACCAATGCCTTCGGCCCGGCCCGCGCGGCGCGCGAATTGCTGCCCCGCATCAAGGATGGCGGAAGCCTTTCCTTCATGTCCTCCTTGATGGGATCGATCGAGGACAGTTCGGGCGGCTACGACCTCTATCGCACCAGCAAGACCGCGCAGAACATGCTGGCGAAGGGCATCGCCGAACAGCACGCGAAGGAGCGCGACATCGCCGTCCTTTCCCTGCACCCCGGCTGGGTGCAGACCGACATGGGCGGCGAGAATGCCAAGCTGACGGTCCACGAAAGCGTCAGCGGCCTCGCCGACGTGGTCGAGAACAGCGGCGGCGCAGGCTACCGCTATGTCGACTACAAGGGCGAAGACTTGCCGTTCTGATTGCCGAAACGGCCTGCTCTCCCGTTCAATCGTCTTTCGAAGCCGGAACCTTCGGCGGGTTCAGATCCTTGCGCAGTTTTTCGCAATGGCCGCCTTTGCCCAGGTTTCCGGCCACCAGACAGCCATCACCCTGCTGCTCTTTCGCGATCGTTTCCCCCAAAGTTTCGACGGGGCCCGGAGTCACTGCGACATCCGCATGGTTCGACGGCTTGATGTGGAGATTCGAACAACCGCCCAGAGCCGTTGCTGCAAGGATCATGAAAGCCCTTCTCATGCGGAAATCTCCTGTATTGTGAACACCGATCTAACACCGATGCGAAGAATAGCCCCCGTCCACAAAGGCGTCCTGTAACATCAGCCGACCACTCCGGCGCTCGCCAATACGGCGAGCGTCAGGACATCGGGGGCGATCGCGGTCATCGGGGCGATCTGGACCGGCTTTTCCATGCCGATCATCATCGGCCCGATGGTCGCATCCCCGCCCAGTTCGCGCAGCAGCTTGGCGCTCAAATTGGCGGACTGAAGCCCAGGCATGATGAGGACATTCGCCGGGCCCGACAGGCGGCTGAACGGATAAAGCGCCATCACCTTGGGATTGAGCGCGGCATCGGGCGCCATTTCGCCTTCATATTCGAAGCCGGGATTTTCCGCATCGAGCAGAGCGACCGCGTTGCGGATGTTTTCCAGCCATTGGCCGCTCGGATTCCCGAAGGTCGAATAGGACAGGAAGGCGACGCGCGGCTCGTGCCCCATCCGCTTGGCGACCTGCGCGGTCTCGCGGGCGATATAGGCCAGCTCCTCCGCCGTCGGACGCTCATTGATCGTGGTGTCGGCCATGAAGGTGGTGTGGTTCTTGCCGATCATCATATGGATGCCGAAGGGGATCGCGCCGGGCTTGGAATCGAGCACCCGCCCGATCTCGCGCGCGGTCTGGGCGAAAGTGCGCGTGAGACCCGAAATCATCCCGTCGCCATGGCCCAGCGCGACCAGCAGCGCGGCGAACACGTTGCGCTCCTGATTGACCATGCGGCCGACATCGCGCTCCGTATAGCCGCGGCGCTGCAACCGCTTGTAGAGATAGTCCACCATGGCGGGGATCTTGTCGGACAGCTTGGAATTCTCGATGATCCAGTCGTCGGGATCGTCCACCGCCAGTTCGACCAGCTTCTCGCGCACCTTTTCGGTGCGGCCGACCAAGATCGGCGTGCCATAGCCGAAATCGCGGAACTGGATCGCGGCGCGCAGCACCACTTCCTCTTCCGCTTCGGCGAAGACCATCCGGCGCGGCTCCTTGCGCGCCAGTTCGTAGATATTGGTGAGCGCCGCGGTCGTCGGATTGAGCCGGGCCTTGAGGCTCATCCGGTATTCGTCCCAGTCCTCGATCCGGTCCAGCGCCACTCCACTGTCCATCGCCGCCTTGGCGACCGCGCTCGACACCACCTCGATCAGGCGCGGATCGAACGGGGCGGGGATGATATAATCGGTGCCGAACTGGTGCGTAACGCCATAGGCGGCGGCGACTTCCTCGGGCACGCGCTCGCGCGCCAGCTTGGCGATGGCCTGCGCGGCGGCGATCTTCATCTCTTCGTTGATCGCGGTCGCCCGCACGTCGAGTGCGCCGCGGAAGATGAAGGGGAAGCCCAGCACGTTGTTGACCTGGTTGGGATAGTCCGAGCGGCCCGTGGCAATGATCGCATCGGGACGCACGGCCTTGGCCTCTTCGGGCATGATTTCGGGCGTGGGATTGGCCATCGCGAAAATGATCGGCTTGTCCGCCATCTTGGCGACCCATTCGGGCTTGAGAGCCCCGGCCGCCGACAGGCCGAGAAAGATATCCGCGCCGTCGAGCGCTTCTTCCAGACTGCGCGCTTCGGTTTCGACCGCATGCGCGCTCTTCCACTGGTCGACATCCTTGCGGCCCGGATAGATCGGGCCGGAACGGTCGCACACGATCACGTTTTCGTGCTTCATTCCCATCGCCTTGACCAGCGCCGTGCAGGCCAGGGCGGAGGCACCAGCGCCGTTGACCACCATCTTGCAGTCCGACAGCTTGCGGCCGGTCACTTCGCAGGCATTGATGAGGCCGGCCGCCGCGATGATCGCGGTGCCGTGCTGGTCGTCATGCATGACGGGGATGTTCATCCGCTCGCGCAGGGCCTGTTCGATGATGAAGCATTCGGGCGCGGCGATGTCTTCCAGATTGATGCCGCCGAAGCTCGGCTCCATCAGCGCGACCGCTTCGATGAACTTGTCGGGATCTTCGGTGTCGAGTTCGAGATCGATCGAATCGACGTCGGCGAAGCGCTTGAACAGGACCGCCTTGCCTTCCATCACCGGCTTCGAGGCGAGCGCGCCCAGATTGCCGAGGCCGAGAATGGCGGTGCCGTTCGAAATCACCGCCACGAGGTTCGAGCGCGCGGTATATTTCGCGGCGTTGGCGGGATCCTTGGCGATTTCTTCCACCGGGGCGGCGACGCCGGGCGAATAGGCGAGGCTGAGATCGCGCTGCGTCGCCATGGGCTTGGACGCGACGATTTCGATCTTACCGGGCCGGATGGTCTCGTGATAGAACAGCGCTTCGCGCGCGGTGAAACCGGCCTGTTTTTCGTCCGCCATGATGGCTCCTGAATCTGAAAATGTTCCGCTGCCCTAACCGCGCAAGCGGGTAAGCACTAGGGGAAAGCGCGGGGAAAGCGTGTCCGCACCGCTTCCCGAATCGGCCAAGGCTTGGCACGAGCGCGGGCATGGCCGGCGGCGACACTCCGATGATGCAGCAATATCACGCGCTGAAGCGTCAGGCCGAAGGCGCGCTGCTTTTCTATCGCATGGGCGATTTCTTCGAGCTGTTCTTCGACGATGCGCGGCGCGCCGCCGCCATCCTCGACATCGCGCTGACCAGCCGGGGCGAGAGCGGGGGCGAACCCGTGCCGATGTGCGGCGTGCCGGTCCACGCTGCGGAAGGGCATCTGGCGCGGCTGATCAAGGCGGGCGAGCGGGTAGCGATCGCCGAGCAGGTCGAAACGCCGGACGAGGCCAAGGCACGGGCGAAACGCGAAGGAACGCCCAGTTCGAAGGCGCTGGTGGCGCGCGATATCGTCCGTTTCGTGACGGCGGGCACGCTGACCGAGGAAGCGCTGCTCGATCCGCGCAGCGCCAATGTGCTGGTGGCGCTGGCACCCCTGCGCGAGGCGGTGGGTATCGCGGCCTGCGATATTTCGACCGGGCGCATGGTGCTGGAAGACTGCGCGCCGGATGCGGTCGACGCCGCTCTGGCGCGGCTGGGCGCGCGTGAGGTTGTGGTGCCCGAAGACTGGGAGGGGGCGGCTTCCGATGCGACCCGGCGCGACCGGACAGAGTTCCGCAGCGAGGATGGCGAGGCGCGGCTGAAAGCGCTGCACGGGGTCGCCACACTGGATGGTATGGGCGATTTTTCGCGCCCCATGCTGGCCGCCGCCGCCGGACTGATCGCCTATCTCGACCATGCCGGGCGCGGCAATCTCCCGCTGCTGCTCCCCCCCGTCGCGCGCTCGGGCACGGCGCAACTGGCGATGGATGCGGCGACGCGGACCAGCCTCGAAATCCTCGAAGCGCAGAACGGCACGCGCGCGGGAAGCCTGCTCGCCTGCGTCGATCGATGTTCGACCGGGGCGGGATCGCGCCAATTGGCCGAAGATTTGTCCGCCCCGCTTGCCGAGCGGACCGCGATCGAAGCGCGCCTGCTCGCGGTGCGGCATCTGCACGACGATCCCCTTCTGCGCGCCGATCTGCGCGCGCTCCTGCGCGGGGCGCCCGATATCGGGCGCGCGCTCGGACGGCTGGTGGCGGGGCGCGGGAGCCCTCGCGATCTCGGTCAGATCCGCGACGGGCTGGCGGAGGCACGGCGCGTGCGCGACCTGTTGAGAAGTAGCGCCGATCTGCCCGCCCTGCTGGCGGACCAGGCCGGGCGGCTCGGCGGCCACGGCGCGCTGACCGACCATCTCGACCGCGCGCTCGTCCCCTCCCCGCCGACCGAGCGCGGCCAGGGCGGCTTTATCGCCAGCGGGTACGACCATGCGCTCGACGCCCTGCGCGACACGAGCGGCAATGCGCGCCGCGCCATCGCTGCGCTCGAAGCGAAATATCGCGACGAGACCGGGACGCCCACGCTCAAGATCAAGCACAACAAGGTGCTGGGCTATTTCATCGAGGTTCCCGCCAAGCACGGCGACAAATTGATGGCAGCGGATAGCGGCTTCACCCACCGCCAGACCATGGCGGGCGCGGTGCGGTTCAATTCGCTGGGCCTCCACGAAGAGGCGACCCGCATTGCCGGGGCAGGCTCGCACGCTCTCGCCGCCGAAGACGCGCATTTCGAAACGCTGGTCGAAGAGGTCGTAGCGGCGCGCGAGGCCATCGCGGCGACGGCAGCGGCTCTCGCCCGCGTGGATGTCAGCGCGGCATTGGCAGAGCGCGCGGCGGAAGGCGGCTGGGCGCGGCCCGAAATCCTCGACGAACGTTGCCTCGACATAACAGGAGGCCGCCATCCGGTGGTGGAGGAAGCGCTGGCGAAGAGCGGCGACCGCTTCGTCGCCAATGATTGCACGCTCGGCCCCGACGATCGCCTGTGGCTGATCGGCGGGCCGAACATGGGCGGTAAGTCGACGTTCCTGCGGCAGAATGCGCTGATCCTCCTGCTGGCGCAGGCGGGCAGCTTCGTTCCGGCCGAAGCGGCCCGGATCGGCATTGCGGATCGGCTGTTCAGCCGCGTAGGCGCGTCGGACAATCTCGCACGCGGGCGCTCGACCTTCATGGTCGAGATGGTCGAAACCGCCGCCATCCTCGCCCAGGCGACGGATCGCAGCTTCGTCATCCTCGACGAGGTCGGGCGCGGCACATCGACCTATGACGGGATGGCGCTGGCCTGGGCAGTGGTGGAGGCGGTGCACGAGACGCTCAAATGCCGCTGCCTGTTCGCGACGCATTATCACGAATTGTCGCGCCTTGCCGAAAACTGCGATGCGTTGAGCCTGCATCATGTGCGCGCGCGCGAGTGGAAGGGCGATCTCGTCCTGCTGCACGAACTTGCGCGCGGACCGGCCGATCGCAGCTACGGTATCGCCGTGGCGCGTCTGGCGGGCGTGCCGCCGCCGGTCCTGAAGCGCGCGAAATCGGTGCTCGACCGGCTGGAAAAGGGCAGTTGGCAGCTGCGCGAGCGCGGCAAGGATGCGGTGCTCCAGACCGTATGTCTGGGCGATGCGCGCCGCCTGATCCAGGTCTATCATCCGCGCGCGACCTGCTCGCGCTATGTGATCGAGGATACGC
>LULI01000491.1_pt1 | contig 11093 bp, 10 predicted proteins | sample 728191 | NCBI WGS metagenome assembly LULI01 (sample SAMN03860293, study PRJNA289734) | marine metagenome | biome: seawater column; feature: ocean; material: water; isolation source: Red Sea water column Station 169 - depth 50m | place: Saudi Arabia: Red Sea | collected 2011-10-15 | depth 50 m | reverse complement strand
TAAGCATAATCAAAACTTACATAAAAAAATACTAAGAAACCTGGTATAAAAAACAAAAGATATAAAAATAAATCTACTCTAGCTTGATTTTTAACTGTCCAATTTCTATAGAGAAAGTCAGCTCTTATATGAATACCTTTTGATAACGTATATGCTGCACCAAGCATGAACAAAGCTCCTGCTAACATTCTGCTAATATCAAAAGACCAAAGTGTAGGTCTATTAAAAAAATGTCTTCCAATTACTTCATGTATCATTGCATAAATAAGTGGAATTGTGATCCACATTATTATTTTGCCTGATAAAAGCATTTTTGAGTCAATAAATTCGATTGTTTTTGCCATCCAAGGAATCATGTCCTCAGGCATTTTTGTACTTGTTCTTCTTTCAGCAATTAATTCGTCAGTAATATCTAGATTTTCTTTAACTTTAGGATCTGAATCTTTATCAACCATTGAACAAGTATACTATTTAAAATTAAATTATTAAAAAAACGGGGATTAGTAAAATCCCCGTTTTTTATAAAGTTACTTATTGTTGTGCTGCAAATGCAGATCCAATTGATGCATCAGATGTTTCCATTTGTGCAATAAAAGGTACTACAACTTTTGCGTGCTCAGTCATGTGCTCGTAAACTTGTTTAAAGAAAGCATTCTCTGCTGCATTCTTTTTAAGAGTAGCTTGAGCAGCGTTCATGTACTCAGTGAAATAATCAGCTGGTGTATCCCATAGTTTTACACCATGATTTTGAGTAAGATCAATTAACGCTTTTCCATTTTCTACAGCTCTGTTTGTAATATTTCTTGTGATCATAGCTTCAGATGCAACTTCCATTGCATATTTTTGATGATCAGTTAAAGAATTATAAACATCACCATTTATGTAAATGTCTCCATTTACAACATTTTGGTGAAGACCTTGTAGATAATAGTTTTTAAGAACTTTTTGGAAACCAAATACTGAGTCTGGTTTTGGACAACACCACTCTGCAGCATCAATTGTTCCTTTTTCAAGCGCTGGTAAAATATCACCACCTGATAAAGATACTGATGCAATTCCGATATCTTTGTATGTTTGTCCTGGAATTCCTGGAGGAGTTCTGAATCTGTATTTTCTGAAATCATCCATATTCTTGATTGGCTCTTTAAACCAACCTAATGCTTCTGGTCCAGATGATGCCATCACGAAACCTTTAACATTCATTCCCATTTCGCTCCACAATTGGTCGTATAACTCTTTACCACCATTGTCGAAGTACCATGCTAACCAAGATTTAGTACTTAATCCAATTCCTCCACCAGCAACTGGCGAACCAAATAACATCGCAGCTGGGTGATAGTTTGACCAGTAGTGAGTCCATGCTGCACCACCATCTACTAGACCTTTGTCAACGGCTTCTAGTGTTTCTTTCATTCCAACAACTTCACCTTTTGATAAAAGTTCAAATTTTAACTCACCTCGAGTTAATTTTGTTACTCTATCAGTCCACATTTTTACGATTTGTCCATCGTAAGATGTTTTTGGAAAAGTAAGTTGGATTTTTAATGTTTTAGCAGATGCAGAACCAATTACTGAAACTGCAAATACTAAAGCTAAAATCATTGATGTGATTTTTTTCATTATATATCCCTCTCTTTATTGTTATTAAGACTTAATAATAATCTAAGTTAATATTATTGGCTGAGAAATGTAAAACGTTAAATTGTTACATAAATTGAATATGCAACTTGAGGTTTAATAGCTAATCTTTACCTTTTGGATCGAAAGGGTAATCCCAAGCATCGCCACCAATTTTTTTTGATATACCTGAATAATCAGTTTCAGACTCTCCCTCGTTACAAAATTCTGAAAAAATTTCTAAAGCATGTTTTCCTAAAGGGGTTGATGCGCTTACTGATTTTGCAGCATCATTTGCTAATTTTAAATCTTTTGTCATCATTGCAGCAGAAAAACCAGGTCTGTATTTATTGTTTGAAGGAACGCCATCTGTTAAATTCGGTAAGGGAGTGTAAGTCGATAAGGCCCAATTATTTCCTGATGCATTTTTCATTATTTCATGGACTTTTTTTAAATCCATCTTTAGTCTTTTTGCTAACATTAATGCCTCTGATGCAGCTATCATTGAAATACCTAAGGACATATTATTACAGATTTTAACTCCAACACCACTTCCTTGGGGTCCAGCGTGCAAAATTTTTTGACCCATAATGTCCATTAATGGTCTTGCTAAGTTTACAGACTCGTCATCTCCACCAACTAAAAAATTAAGTTTGCCTACTCTTGCACCCATAACACCTCCTGTAACAGGTGCATCAATCATTTTAATGCCTCTACTTTTAGCTTCTTTGCCGAGTAATAACGAAGTTTCTATATCGATTGTTGAACAGTCAATAATTAATGCATCTTTTGATATTTTATCGATTATTCCTTTTTCGCCTAAAAAAAGTGACTTAACATGTTTTCCCTCAGGTAACATTGAAATTATAAAATTTGCACCATCGAGTACTTCATCTAAAGTTTCTACTACGTTTAAATTTGCTTCTTTTGCTTTTTGTATCATTTCAGGAGAAACATCATAAGCTTTAACTTTTTTTCCAGCTTTAACTAACTGGTCGGCCATTGGATTACCCATATTTCCAACTCCTATGAAAGCAATTTGATCTGTCATATTTAACTATCTATATTTGATTTTCCTCGATTTATCAAAACTGTTTTGCTTTGAGTAAAATGATTTATCATACTATCAAACGCATATTCTTTACCTAGACCACTCATTTTTAAACCACCATAAGATACATTTGCTCTTGGAGCAACGCATTGGTTTACTTGAACAAATCCTGCTTCAATATCTTCAACAAACTCTAGAGCTCTAGACAAATTTTGAGTCCAAAGCACAGCTGATAATCCAAATGGTGTATCGTTCGCACTTTGCATTACTTCTTCAAATGTTTTAAATGGAATAGCGCAAGCTACTGGCCCAAAAATCTCTTCCTGACAAACAGGAGAGTCTACCGGTACCCCTGACATAAGTGTAGGCTCATAAAAGAAACCATTTTTATAATCACCACCTGTTGGTTGATTGCCACCATGTACAACTTTAGCTGAAGAAGTTTGCTTTGCTATATCCATATAATGCAAAGTTCTTTTTAGTTGCTCCTCTGAGATAATCGCTCCAATATCCGATCCTTCATCTAAAGCATTTCCCATTTTTAGTTTACTCAGTTTTTCAACTGCACCATTGATAACTTTATCATAAATTTTTTCCTGAATATAAACTCTAGACCCCGCAGTACATGCTTGTCCTTGACGGGTATACCTCATACCATCAATTACACCTTGAATTGCAATATCTAAATCAGCGTCACTCATTATTATATTTGGATTTTTCCCACCAAGTTCTAAAGTAACAGGACATAATTTCGGAGCAGCTTTTTCAGCAATGATTTTTCCAACAGAAAAAGATCCCGTAAAAGTTACTTTTCTTACCTTTTCATGAGTTACCAAAGGTTCACCACACTCTTCTCCGAGCCCTGAAATAACATTTAAAACTCCTGGTGGTAGTTCTTGTTGGAATATTTCAGATAAGAGTAAAGCGCAAAAAGGTGCTTGTTCAGCTGTTTTTAACACAACGCTGTTACCAGCAACTATTGCTGGAGCAATTTTAGCAACTGTTAAAAATAAAGGAGCATTCCATGGTACAATTGCGCAAACCACACCAATTGGATCTCTTGTTGTATAATGAATAGTATTCGGGATATTGGGTGGATAATTCTCACCCTTTAACTCTCCTGATAGTCCTGCAAACATATTTGTTAGCTCAATAGATGCAGCGGTTTCTGGCACAGCTTGAGTTCTTAAAGCATTACCAGTATCTAAGGAAAGCAAAGTCTCAATCTCAGATTTTCTTTCCTCTAATCTCTTCGCACCTGCAGCAACCATCTTTCCCCTTTCACGTGCTGGTATTTTTTTCCATTTTTGAAATGCCTTAAAAGCAGATTCGACTGCAATATTAACATCATTCTTATCACATTGTGGTGCTGAACCAATATTCTCTCCAGTACTAGGATTTAAAACTGGTATTTTTTTATCGGTTTGAGCAGAAATTAATTTACCATCTATCAAAATTTTATCTGATAATCTTTTTGCATTATTAAGAGCTAATTCATAATTTTTTTCAAAATTACTCATTATCTAATTCTCCCTTTCTAACCTTTGAGGAAAGCCATCCACCATCAATTTTAATCTCAGATCCGTTTATAAAGTCTGATTCATCACTGGATAAAAATACTGCTGCTCCTACAATATCTTTTGGTTGCCCCCATCTTCCTACAACTGTTTCTTTTCCCCAGGCTTCGCCATGTTTTGGATCTTCGGCATATTTTTGGTTGAAAGGAGTTGATATTAATCCAGGACAAATAGTGTTAACGTTTATATTTTTTCCAGTAAGATCAACTGACAATGCTCTCGTTAAGCCTAGTACCCCACTTTTAGCTGCAACATAACCTACTCTATCAGGTCTACCCATAAAACTAGCTATAGAACCAAAGTTTATAATTTTTCCCTTACCGTTTTTAATCATGTGAGGAATTACAGCCTGACTTGCAAGAAATGGTGCTGTAAGATTAACTGAAATCATATCATCCCAGTCCTGTTTAGAATGATCTAACAATTTTTTTACATGTCTTATTCCTGCGTTATTTATAAGGATATCAATTTTTCCAAATGTTTGAATGGTTTTTTCTACCATTTCATTAATACTATCTTTTTTTGAAACATCAGTTTTAACGATTATTGCTTCACTGCCTGTATCTAAAATCTTTTTTTTAGCATTTTCTGAATTTGTAATATCTACTTCTGCTATAACAATCTTAGCGCCCTCTTTTGCTAGGCCAATACAAATTTCTTCGCCTATACCTTTGCCTCCACCTGTAACTATTGCTACTCTATCTTTAAGCTTCATTTTTTAAATGATTTGATGTTATTTTAAGAAAGAAACTAATGCTTTTTCCTCTTTAATCCAAGCTTTTATTCCGCCCTTTAAAACGTATACATTTTTAAAACCTAGGTCTTCTGCAAAGGCATTGCCTAAAATTGATGCAGTCTCACCATCATTGCTAACGAATATAATTTCAATATTTTGTGACTCTGCGCCAGCTAAGGCTCTAACTCTATCCATTAAATAAACATTAAATTTTCCATTTTTATCAAACGCAGTCTCTTGAAATGATCCTTTAATTACACCAGTTTTTTTCCATTGATCGTCTGTTCGAATATCTAAAACAACTGCATTATTATCTAATAAATTTTTTAATTGATCAGATGAAATTAAATTATAATTTGGATCCAAAACATCAATAATCTTAAATTCAAAAATAAGATCTGAATTTGGAGGTATTACATCTCCGGCTCCTGAAGAACCATATGCTAATTCTGAGGGAATTTTAATTTTTCTGATTGTGCCTTTATTTGTACCAACTATACCCATTTCAAAACCAGGTATAACTTCTCTCATTCCTATTTGAACCACTAAAGGTCTGTCTTTTCCAACGTTAGTATCAAATACTTTTCCATCAATAAATGAACCAGTATATTCAATTTGTACCCAAGAATGATTAATAATTTTTTTTCCCTCACCTGGTTTATCAACTAAAATTTCTATCTCTGCTGAAAGTAAATTGGTTGTTAAAAATAAATATACTATTAAAAATTTTATAGTTCTCATTTTAGGATATTTTTAATTCTTTGTATTTGTTCTTTTCAACTTTTAAGCATTCATTTTTATATTTTGGCATTCCACCAGGATAAGGTAAAAAAGTCTTTGGTTTACCAGGTATATTGTCGCCTTTATACCAAGAACTTTTAGCTTTCATAAATAATGTTTTTTTAACTGAATTCATAATTTCTTTTTGCCATTTTTTTGCTGCAAGATTGGTAGTTTCAATACTTTTTTTTCTATTTTTTTCTAAATATTTAATGCAATTTGTAATCCATTTAACATGTTGTTCTATTTGTACTGGAACATTTGTTAAAACTGATGGGCTGCCAGGTCCACTCACAATAAATAAATTTGGAAAATTCGGAACAAGAAGGCCTAAAAAACTTTTAGGACCTTTGCTCCAAAATTTAGATAAATGTATATCTTTTTTACCAATTATATTTAGTTTCAAAATTGATCCAGTTAATGCATCAAAACCTGTTGCAAAAATAATTTTATCTAAAATGTATTCGCCTTTTTTAGTTTTAATGCCTTTTTTAGTTATTTTAACTATTGGGCTTTGCTTTAAGTCAACTAATTCGACATTTTTTTTATTAAACATCTCATAATAATTTGTATTTAAAGTAGGTCTTTTAGCTGTAAAAGGATGGTCAAAATTAGTTAATATATCAGCATATTTTTTATTTTTTACTGTTGAATATATTTTACTCTTTATAAAGTTAACTGCTGTTTGATTTGCTTTGATATTTTTTACTATATCATTAAATGTTGCCCTAAAAGATAGAGTTCCATACTGCCAAGATTTTTCATAAAGTAAATTTCTTTTTGTCTCGTTAAAATCAAAAGCAGATTTTTTAGGAAATTCAAAGGGATGTCCTCCTGGTGTTCTTTTTAAAAAATTTCTGAGTTTTTTGAAATTTTGTTTATAATTTTGAATATTTTTTTTAGTTAGTTTTCTATTTCTTGCAGGAATACTAAAGTTTGGTGATCTTTGAAATAAAATTAATTTTTTGGCTTTCTTTGCAATTTCAGGTGCTATCTGGATTCCGGTAGAACCAGTTCCTACTTGTCCTACAATTTTGTTTTTAAAGTTTATTTTTTTTCTTGGCCATCTTCCGCTATGATGTAATTGACCTTTAAACTGATTAATTCCTTTTATTTTTGGAAGATTTATAGATGACAATGATCCAACAGCACATATTAAATATTTGGTGTAATATTTTTTTTTATTATTTGTTTGAACTTTCCACAAATTATTTTTTTCTATATATTTTGCAGAAATTACTTTTTCGTTAAAAACTATATTTTTATTTAATTTTAGTTCATTTGAAAAATATTTTAAATATTTTAAAATTACATTTTGCTTTGGATATCTTTCTTTCCACGTCCAATTTTTAAAAATTTTTTCAGAAAAAGTAAAACCGTAGGTAAAACTTTCAGAGTCACAACGAGCTCCCGGATACGTATTCCAATACCATGTACCCCCAATATCTTTACCCTCCTCGACAACTAAAGTATTTAATTTTAATTTATCTCTCAAACAGTGAAGCTGATATAAACCTGAAAATCCAGCACCAATAATTAATGCGTCTAAATATTTCATATTAAACTACCTAATCTTATTATTTAATTTATAAAGTATATGTTAAAAGATTTTTAAAAAAATTTAATTATTTTTAATTAATATGGAAAACTTTGATTATATTATTTTAGGTGCAGGATCTGCAGGCTGTGTCTTAGCTAACAGATTGAGTGCTAACCCTAATCACAAGGTATTATTAATCGAAGCAGGAAGCAAAGATACTAATCCATGGATACATATCCCAGGTGGATATTTTAAGACAATGTTGAACCCTAAAACAGATTGGTGTTTTCAAACAGAAAGAGAGAAATATTGTGATAATAGAGAAATGGTTTATCCAAGAGGCAAAACATTGGGTGGAAGTTCCTCTATCAATGGAATGCTTTATATAAGAGGCCAGTCTAATGATTTTAATTACTGGAGACAGCTTGGTAACGTTGGTTGGTCTTGGGAAGATGTTCTTCCATATTTTAAAAAATCTGAAGATTTCCAATTTGGTGAAAATGAATTTCATGGATCTGGAGGCCCTTTAGCTGTTCAAGAAATAAGAGGAACATTTAAAGTTTGTGATCTTTTTATGGATGCAGCAGAAGAGTTCGGCCATAAAAGAACTGATGATTTTAATAATGGAGATAACGAGGGCATGGGTTATTTTCCTTTTACGGTTAGAAATGGACTGAGATGTAGCACAGCAGTTGGATATCTAAATCCTGTAAAAAAAAGAAAGAATTTAAAAGTTGTTACAAATGCTCATGTTAAGAATATTGAGTTCGATAATAAAAAAGCAGACAAAGTAAATTACTGGATTGGCAACAATGTAATATCTGTAAAAGCAAATAAGGAAGTGATTTTAAGTTCTGGAACAATTGGTTCTCCTCATATTCTTCAAGCCTCAGGTATTGGTCCAGGTGAATTGTTAAAAAAAAATAACGTAAATGTTGTTAAAGATCACCCTGGAGTAGGAATGAATTTAACTGACCATTTAATGCTCAGACCAGTTTACAAAGTCAAAAATTTAGAGAGTTTAAATGATATTTATTACAGTATGACTAAAAAATTTATGACAGGACTTAAATATCTTTTATTTAGAAAAGGACCACTTACTGTTGGGGCTAGTTATTTATGTGGCTTTGTCAAAAGTGATCCACACTTGGCAACTCCTAATTTACAGTTTCACGTTTCTCCTGCTAGTACAGATGTATTAGGCAAAGGATCTCTTCATAAATTTACAGCATTTACTCCTAGTATAACGAATGTAAGACCCACTAGCAGAGGTTCTATTGAACTAAAATCTTCAGATACAAGAGTGTCCCCAAAAATTAAAATGAATTATTTGTCTACAGATGAAGACAGAGAAATTGCAGGTAAAGCATTAAAAATTACAAGAAACATTGTAATGAATTCTAAAGCATACAAAAAATATGAACCAGAGGAATATAGGCCTGGTATTCATATCACAGATAATGAGGAATTAGCTAAAGAGGCAGGAAAATTTTGCAGTACTATTTTTCACCCTGTAAGTACTTGTAGGATGGGTTCGGATGAAAATGCAGTCGTATCCGATAGATTAGTGGCTCATGGCTTGAAAAATTTAAGAATTGTTGATGCATCTGTTATGCCATCGATAACCTCAGGAAATACTAATGCACCTACTATTATGATTGCTGAAAAAGCAGCAGATATGATAATAGAAGATGCTAGATGACAGAAGAAATTACAATTTTTTTTCAAATAATATTTATTGATTTAATTCTTGCTGGAGATAACGCAATTATTATAGGAATGGTTGCATCGAAATTTCCTCCAGAACAAAGAAAAAAAATAATTTTCTGGGGAATTGGTGGAGCAGTAATATTAAGAATTTTATTAACGCTCATAACCGCTTATCTTTTACAAATAACAGGGCTAAGACTCTTAGGTGGTTTGTTATTGTTATACATAGTTTACAAACTTTATGTTGATGTAATTAGAAATTCACAAAATGATGAGGAAAACATCAAAGTAGATAGTTCATCAATGCTTAAAGCAATTTGGACTGTTTTGTTAGCTGATTTTACTATGAGTTTGGATAATGTATTAGGTGTAGCGGGTGCAGCTAAAGATCATTACTTTTTATTAGTTTTTGGTCTTGTTTTATCAATTATATTAATGGCAACTGCCGCAACATTAATTTCTCGATGGATTAAAGAGTACAAATGGATAGCTTGGGTTGGTTTATTTGCTATATTATTTGTTGCAATTGATTTAATTTATACAGACATCAAGTTATTTATTTAAATGTATTTAAAAAAAATTAATCTTAATGGTAAATGCAACAATTATTGGTTTGAGCAGAACATCATCTGATCTTGATAAATTAGAAAAAGATATAAAAAAAGTTAAAAGTAAATTAATCAAAATAAATTGTGATGTAATGAACTACAGCGAATTACAGGAAAAATTAAAAAAAATAAAAATTATTGATATTCTTGTAAATAATGCAGGGACTAATATTCCAGAACCATTTGAGAAAATAAAACAGCAAAGTATGAATTATTTAGTAGATTTAAACTTAAAAGCTGCATTTAATGTTGCACAGTTAGTTGTAAAGAAAATGATTAAAAATAAAAAAAGAGCTGGATCAATTATAAATATGTCATCTCAACTTGGTCATGTAGGTATGTCTGGTAGAAATATTTATAATATGACTAAATTTGGAATTGAAGGTTTAACAAAGGGCATGGGCGTAGAGTTAGCAACAAAAAATATCAGAGTAAATACAGTTGCTCCGACATTTGTTGAAACTCCTATGGTAAAAAAATTTTTTAAAAATAAAAAGTTCAAAAATTTGGCTTTAGGTAATATTCCTATGGGCAAAGCAGCTAAAGAGAGTGATGTGGCTACAGCTGTATGTTTTTTAGCATCAGATGCTGCTGCAATGATAACTGGATCATCTATTCTGATAGATGGAGGATGGACAGCAAAATAATGAAAAAACTGTTGCTAATACTAGCAATTTTTTTTCCAACAAATATTTTTGCAATTGAATTTGATGGTAAATTTATTCAAGGTCATTTTATTTTAGGAAAAACAGATCCTAATTCAAAAATAATAATTGATAAAAAAGATGTCAAAGTATCAGATGATGGTTATTTTGTTTTTGGAATTGATCGAGATAGGAAGTTTGATGTTTTGATAACAAAAATTACTAATGGAAAATCAGAAAAAATAATCAAAAAAGTTTTTAAACGCAAGTATAACATTCAAAGAATTGATGGATTGCCTGAAAATAAAGTAACACCACCTGAATCTGTTTATAAAAGAATTAAAAAAGAAAATGGAAAAATTGGAGAAGCTAGAGCAATTAACTCCAATTTAACTTTTTTTTCTGAAAAATTTATTATGCCGGTTGAAGGTATAATTAGTGGGGTTTATGGAAGCCAAAGAATTCTCAATGGGAAACCAAGATGGCCTCATTACGGTATTGATATAGCAGCAAAAAAAGGAACTGAGATTAAATCTTCTGGTACTGGTGTGGTCACGATGGCTGAAAATGACCTTTATTACACCGGAGGTACAATTATTATGGATCATGGTCATGGTATATCGACAATTTATTCTCATTTAGAAAATGTAATGGTTGAAGTAGGAGATTTAATTAAAAAAGGAGATATAATAGGAACTGTTGGCTCCACAGGTAGATCAACTGGTCCTCACTTAGATTTTAGAATAAATTGGTTTCAAACAAGGCTTGATCCAATGACAGTTCTTCAATAGGCTATAGATATGAAAAATGATATTCAATCAGTGTCAAAA
>LULI01000857.1_pt1 | contig 11106 bp, 9 predicted proteins | sample 728191 | NCBI WGS metagenome assembly LULI01 (sample SAMN03860293, study PRJNA289734) | marine metagenome | biome: seawater column; feature: ocean; material: water; isolation source: Red Sea water column Station 169 - depth 50m | place: Saudi Arabia: Red Sea | collected 2011-10-15 | depth 50 m | reverse complement strand
GTGTTGATGGATAGAAATGCGCCGGATACAGTTCTAGAGAAAGCAGATAAAAGCTATTTAAGTAGCAAAGAGATAATTAGTAAGTGGCATAATGTCAGCCGTTGCAAATATGCAATAACACCTAGATTTGCAATAACCTCCACTCCTGAGTTGATGGAAGTTTCTCAAACCTTATGCGCTGAAAATCAATCATGTTATGTGCAAACGCATTTATCTGAAAATATAGACGAAATTAAAACAACACTGGAACTATTTCCAGATCAAAAAGATTACTTATCTATTTATGACAAATATAAGTTGCTCTCGAACAAAACATTATTAGCTCATTCTATACACTTGGAAATGAACGAGATTGAGAGAATGAAAGAAACAAAGTCTATTGCTGTCCATTGCCCAACATCAAACCTATTTCTTGGAAGTGGGCTATTTAAATTTAAAGAGTTAGAAGAGAAAGGAGTAAGAACCGCAATAGCAACAGATGTAGGAGGCGGTACATCCTTCTCAATGTTAAGAACGCTGGACGAAGCGTACAAAATTCAGCAATTAGGAAACTATAGCCTTAATCCCCTAGCTTCATACTTTTGGTCAACTATGGGTAATGCAGAGTGTCTAGGACTTCAGCACCAAATCGGAACAATCAAGACCGGAAACTATGCTGACTTGATAGTTTTAAATAGTAAAAGTACTCCTTTAATGAGACATAGAAAGGAAAAATGTAAAACGATTGAAGAAGAACTATTCATCCTTCAGACCTTAGGAGATGATCGAGCAATAGACTCGGTATTTATTGCTGGTAAAAAAATTAAATAACCTTACTGCTGATTTTTCAGCCTTATTTCTGCGATTTTGTGTATCTCCTCCATAGCTGTATCAAATTCTGTTTCAACGGTATTTTGTAGCCTCACCTGAATATTTCTAAATACTTCTTCTTTGTTTAAGCCTGAAACAGCTATAATAAAAGGAAATTTGAATTTATTCATGTAGTCTTTGTTTAACCTGCTCAATAGATTATATTCAGTTCCAGAAAGATTATCTAGACCAGCTCGGTTTTGTTCTTTCTTTGAATGGGCTGTTAGGTTGTTCTGTTGTCCCTTCTTAATACCTAATTCTGGATGTTCTAAAATTAGGTTCATTTTGGATTGATGATCCATCTTGGTTACGTAATCCTTCATTAAGCTCAGTATTTCCAAGGGTGACAAAGTATCTAAACGGTGAGATTCGTATATTGCAAGCGCTATATGAGGTGAATTTTCATACAAGCTGCCATAATGCCTAATGAATTTTTCTTGCTCCAAAGTTTGCCTTTTCTTTGGTTGTTTTTTGTCTCGTTATAGTTACCATGTAATAACAAAAAAAAAAGAGCTTTTAATAAATGACAGGTCTTACCACACATGTTTTAGATTTGACGCAAGGGAAACCGGCGGATGCACTTGAAATTAGTTTTTATACTACGCAGTCAGACAGGAAAGAATTGATTGCTCATTTTGTAACCAATTCTGATGGAAGATTAAATAAGCCAATATTTGATCAGTCAAATATTCGAGAAGGATGGTATGAAATGGTATTTCATGCTGGAAAATATTTGGTGGCAAAACATAAAATGAAAGAAACGGATTTATTTTTTGATAATATTTCTATCTGCTTTCAAATTAATGACCTAAAGCAACACTATCATGTCCCTCTGTTACTATCTAAGTTCGGCTACAGTACCTATCGAGGCAGTTAAGCATGGATTTTGATTATCTTGAGTGGATAGAATTTATGGTTCGATGGTTTCATGTAATTGCTGGAATTGCATGGATAGGATCTAGCTTTTATTTTATTGCGCTCGACCTAAGTCTAAGAAAATCATCCTCATTGCCTAAAGAGGCACACGGAGAGGCTTGGCAAGTTCATGGAGGTGGTTTTTATAATTTGGTAAAATATCTCGTGGCTCCAAATCATCTACCCGATCACTTAACTTGGTTTAAGTGGGAGGCTTATGCTACATGGATTACCGGTGCAGCGCTATTCATACTCGTCTACTATCTTGGTGCTGAACTATATCTAATTGATTATGAAAAAATTGAATTATCCAAAACTGCTGCTGTTTTAATATCAATAGCAGGTGTTATATTTGGATGGGTGATATACGATCTAATATGCAGATTGCTGGTTGGCAAATCTAATTTAGTATTGTCAATTGTACTATTAATATTTTTTGCATTTTTGTCTTGGGCATCCTATTCATTACTAAGTTCGAGAGGGGCTTTTATGCAGATGGGAGTAACTCTTGGTACGATAATGGTAGCAAATGTTCTGATGGTAATTATTCCAGGTCAGAAAAAAGTTGTAGCACAATTAATCGCCAAAAAGACACCCAGCCCTAAATTTGGTATCCGTGCAAAACAAAGATCTCTTCACAACAACTATTTGACCCTTCCTGTAATCTTTATAATGATCGGCAATCATTATCCTACCGCCTATGCTACCTCCTATTCTTGGGTGATAATTGTATTGACCATAATTATAGGAGGCCTTGTTAGACATTTTTTTAATGAGAGACACGCTGGTAACAAGAGCCCGTATTGGGTTGCAATTCCAATTTTAATCCTATCATGGGTTTCTCTAATGTTGTCTGAAGTTGACGAACCTATTTTGGACCAACTATCGCCAGAAAAGCTAAGCCTAATCGAAAGCTCATTTTCAAAAGAATTCAAAGATAATATAATGGAGGTGACGTCTTATAAATGTTCCACTTGCCATGTTATGGAGCCATCTTGGGAAGGAATGAAAAAACCTCCTAAAGGGGTTTATTTGAGCGAATTCAGTCACTTGATTAATAACTATGAAACTATTTATAAGCAGGTTGCAGCGTCAAGGGCGATGCCACCTGGCAATATTACTTTTTTAGAAGACGAAGAGCGGTTATTGTACGCAAACCTTTTTCATAAGATCGAGGAAATATTAAGAGAAGAGAAGTGAGCAGTATGGAAACGAAACTCAGAGATCTAGAAGGTTACCATGGCGAAATTCCTCACTTTAGCTGGCCAGGGGGTAGAAAGTTGGCGATTCAATTCGTTTTGAACTTAGAAGAAGGTGGTGAAAATTCAATAATCTATGGAGATAAGCATTCCGAGACTTTTCTTTCAGAGATCATAGGTGCCGAGCCATTTTTTGGTCAACGACATATGTCTATGGAAAGTTTATATGAATATGGTACTAGAGCCGGTGTTTGGCGAATTTTAAAACGTAGATCAAATTTTAAAAGATAATCATGAGATTTGTTCCCATGGACTAAGATGGATAAATTACAAAGATGTGCCCAGAGCCACTGAAAAAGAGCATATGCAAAAAGCAATAGAGATTCAAAAAAGAATTTGTGGAGAAAGACCTATGGGTTGGTACACAGGTCGTACCTCAGAGAATACAAGGGATTTGGTTTGTGAAGAAGGGGGCTTTCTTTATGACTCAGACGACTATAGTGATGACTTACCATTTTGGTCTAAAATGACAAAAAAACCACACTTAATTATACCTTACACTCTTGATACTAATGACATGAGATTTCTAACCCCGCAAGGATTTCATAATGGCGAGCATTTTTTTAATTATCTTAAGGATAGTTTTGACTGTCTATACGAAGAAAGGCATGAAGGTTCTAAGATTATGAACATTGGACTTCATTGCCGTATAATTGGAAAACCGGGAAGGTTCCCGGCACTAAAAAAGTTTGTTGATTACATTCAGTCATTCAGCGATGTCTGGTTTACAACTAGAATAGGAATTGCGAGGCATTGGAGAAAGGTGCTACCACATGAAAAATGAAGACAAATTAATAATGTCAAAAAAGGTTAATTTGGCATCACCGAAAGCAGGGGCAAAAATCATTGATGTGTCTGACGACTTTTTTGCAAAATGTGATCGAATGTTAAATGACACTGATCCCATTTTCATTGACGATAAATATGATGATCATGGAAAATGGATGGATGGTTGGGAAAGCCGTAGAAAAAGAGTAGAGGGAAACGACTGGGCTATAATTGGCTTAGGAGGCAGATGTTCTATAGAGGATGTAATAATTGATACTAGTCATTTTACTGGTAACTATCCGCCAGCTGCCTCGCTAGATTTCTCATCTAACCATAGTTATGAAGCAGGATCTTTGGACTGGCACACACTTCTTGAAAAACAGATTTTGAAAGGAGATCACATAAATGAATTTAAGCTCCTAAAAAATCAAAATGTAACCTATGTAAGATTAAATATTTTCCCAGATGGAGGTGTAGCGCGGCTTAGACTTTTTGGAGATCTTATTCCCTTTTCTCAGGATCTATCTAAAGATTTAGAATTATCTGCTCTAAAAAATGGAGGCAAAATCGTTGGGTATAATAACGCACACTATGGCAACGTAAACGCTCTCCTGTCTGAAGGTAGAGGAACTACAATGGGTGACGGGTGGGAGACTCGGCGTAGACGTGTCCCTGGAAATGATTTTATAATCATTGAGTTAGGAACACCTGGGCTGATTTCGAATGTAGAAATAGATACCTGTCACTTCAAGGGTAATTTTCCAGATAGAGCTTCAATTCAAACAATTGATTTAAAAAATGAAAAAGACAAAATAAAAGCATTTGAAGCTTCTAGTAACTGGGAATTTTTTTTAGATGAGAAAAAATGCAAACCAGACTTTATTCATAACTTTGGAAAAAATGATTTCTTACACGAAAATACGGTCTCCCACGTGAGATTAAACATCTATCCTGATGGGGGAGTTTCGAGATTTCGAATTTTTGGTCAACCAGTAAGCTAAAATGCATTTAAATTTAGAAAAGCTGACCGTAAGCCAGAAATTATTCGAACCTTTTGGTGATGTAATTTCAAAAGGGATGGAAAATAATAAATTTCTGATAAATCAGGGATATTGTGAGAGGTTTGATGAGGTAGCGACGGTACAAGTGCTGGACAAAAAAGCCAATCCAATCATTTCAATATTTTCTGCTACTCCTAGAAAAAGACCGATAAAAATTGATTATCTGGAGATGCATCCTCTGGCATCTCAAGCATTTATGCCAATACAAAAAATAGATTGGCAAGTAGTCGTGGCAAATGATAATGACGGATCCCCAGATCTTTCTTCAATCAAGTATTTCGAAGTGCCAGGTAATGTAGGTATAAATTACAATCCAAAAGTTTGGCATTTTCCACTGCTCGTTAATACAGCTCAAGATTTTTTGGTTATCGATAGATCATCAGCATTGGATGCAGGCAAAGAAAATTTGAGAGAGTTTTTTTTTCAAAGCAATGGTAATGAGATTTACATAGAGTGATCATTATGCACCGCAGCTAAAATTTTTGAAGGTGTTGCGGGAGCATTTAATAAATCTGCATTTGATGTTTCGCTAGCCATTGAGACGGCATTTTTCAAAGCCAAAAAGTGAGAAATGGATAGTAATAGAGGGGGCTCACCGACAGCTTTAGATCTAAATATTGTCTTCTCTTCATTGGGAGTATTCTCTAATAGCTTAATATTAAATTCAGGTGGTACATCTCGGCTTCCAGGTATTTTATACGTTGAGGGGCCAAGAGTTAAAAGTTTGCCTTCTGGATTAAAATATAGTTCTTCACACGTTAGCCATCCTATACCCTGGATGAAACCTCCTTCTATCTGCCCTCTATCAATTAGGGGGTTGAGAGAGCTCCCACAGTCTTGAATGATGTCTGCCCTAAGTATTCGACTTTCTCCTGTATCAATATCTATAATTGCTTCCGATACTGCCGCTCCCCACGTGAAATAAAAATAGGGGCTTCCCTTAAATTTTTCCTGATCCCATGAGATTTTTGGTGTTTTATAAAAGCCCGTTGATGAAAGAGATATTCTGTTTTCCCAGCAGGAAAATGCTAATTCCCTAAAAGTCATGCTCTTATTTCCGCTTAGTATCAGACCGTTCTTAAATTCAATAGAAGAGGGTGGCTTTTGAAAAACTTTGCTCGCGTGTTTAAGCATTCTCTGTTTAATAACAGTAGCTGCTTTCCACGCAGCCATACCATTAATATCGGAGCCAGACGATGCAGCTGTAGCTGAGGTGTTTGGGACCTCATCCGTATTTGTTCCAGAAATATGTACATAGTCGATAGGAATGTTGAAACATTCTGAGACAACCTGAGCCACCTTAATAAATAGGCCTTGTCCCATCTCTGTTCCACCATGATTTAGTCTCACCGAACCATCTGTGTATACATGTACTAAAGCTCCTGCTTGATTTAAGGATACTTTATTAAAAGATATCCCAAACTTGGCAGGCATGAAGGCAATTCCTTTTCTGTAAGGCTGATTTTTATTAATTTGCGACGTGTTAAACCTTTCTACAAGAAGCTTTCTTTTTTCTAGACCTGCGAAAGTTTCCATCTCATTAATTATTTTTTCAATTTTAATATTTTTAACTATTTGCCCATAGGGTGTTTTAATTCCATTTTTAGCGGAATAATAATTTTCACGTCTAAGCGCATCTAAATCGATTCCTAGAAATCGAGAAACTCTTTCAAGAATAGTCTCAATTGCAAGCATTCCTTGAGGGCCACCAAAGCCTCTAAACGCCGTGTTAGAAACGGTGTTTGTTTTGCATATATAGCCTCGTGCTGTAAAATCTTTAAAAGAGTAACAATTATCTAAATGGGTCAATGCCCTCGACATTACAGGAGCTGACAGATCGCAGACATTACCTGCATTGCTAAGCAATGTTATATCTAATCCCTTAATTTTTCCTTTTTTGTTGAAACCTACGGAGTATTTCACTTCAAAGTCATGACGTTTACCAGATGATGCCATGTCATCTTTGCGATTAAGACGAAGCTTAACAGGCTTATCCAAAATGTATGCTCCTAGAGCTGCTATGGCGGCGTATATTGTTGACTGGCTTTCTTTACCTCCAAAGCCACCGCCAAGTCTCCTGACCTTACTAGAGATCTTGGCCGCTGGAATATTTAAAACGTTGGATACACCATGCTGGACTTCAGTTGGGTGTTGTGTGCTTGACCAGATTGTGAACTCAGAGTTTTCATGCGGAATGGCAAGAGCAATATGTGTCTCCAAATAAAAGTGATCTTGACCACCCATAGAAAATGAATCCTTTATTTTATGGGGCGCCTGCTTAATCTTTTCGTTTGCCTTACCCCTCTCAAAGTGAATTGGTTTTAAAAAGAAGTTTTTTTTCTTGAATGCTAAATCCAAGTCTAATATTGGTGTTTTATATTTTTTATAGACAATCTCTACTTCATTTACGGCTGCCCTTGCTCTCTCCATTGATGAAGCAACAATGAGCCCGATAGGTTGGCCTACATAAGTCACCTCTTTTTCTGCAAAGATTGGCTCATCTGCAAAAATAGGCGCTATATCATTCCTACCAGGTATGTCTTTTGCTGTAATAACTGTAATGCTTGGATCAAATTTTTTTGCTTTTTCGGTCTCAATAGAAGTTATCATACCAGATGGTATTTCTGAAAGGATAAGAGCTCCATGCAAAGTATTTTCTGACAAAGGAATATCATCTATGTACTCGGCTCTTCCCGTAAGTTGTCTAAAAGACGAGTCTTGGTAGTGCGACTTTCCAACTGAAATATTATTTTTGTTATCTAACGCCATCAAATACTCATTATCGAATGTTGTTTCTCACCACTTATGGCGGATCTTTGCATTTTTTTTATCAATCCAACCATTGCAGCCGATCGATATTTTGCTGTCCCTCTTAGATCGCTTATTGGAGAAATATCATGATTTAGAGCAGTTATGAGAGAGTTTTGGTTAAAGCGTAGATTACTATCCTTTAATAATTTACTCGTTTTATCTAATAACAAAGGCGTGGGTCCTACGCCCCCTGCAGATAAAATAATATTTTCTATAGTGTGGTTTTTATCCATCTTTAATTTGGCTGCCAGCGATAAAGTTGATATATCTTGATCATACCTTTTTGATAGCTTCCAAGAAAAAATTGAATCTTCCTTTTTTGTTTTTGGTACCTTAACCTTGTATATAAGCTCATTGCGTTTTAGAGCATTTTTTCTATATCCCTTAAAAAAATCTTTAATCGGAATAGTTCTTTCTCCTTTTGGACCGAGTAGAGACAATTCAGCTTCCAATACGAAAAATAGTGGGGCTAGGTCACCGATAGGGCTCGATGTCCCAAGATTTCCTCCAACTGTTGCGGCTGTTCTAATCTGTGGAGAACCAAACCTAATAATTGTATCCAGAAAGGGGGAGAAAAATTCACGGCATAACTCTTCGAATTTAGATAGTGTAACACAAGCTCCTATTTCAAATGATGAAGTCTTGGTCTTAATTGTAGACATTTCTTTAATATTATTCAGAAATAATATTTTCTGTTCTTTAAAATTGGAGTCTTCCGCTTCAAGGTTCCAGTCTGTACCTCCAGACAAAACAGTATAATTTTTTTCCTTTGATATAAATTCAATTAGTTCTTTTTTAGAGTCTGGGTAAATGTAAGTTGTCTTTCCAAAAATTGCGGTCTTTAATTTTAAGCCTTTACTATTTATGGGCATTGGAAACTTTATTTTTTCTTTGAGAGATTGGATCCCGTTCACTATTGGTCTATACCCTGTACAGCGACATAAGTTTCCAGATAGAGAGTCATGGATAACGCTTTCAGAAGGGTTTTTATATTTTTCTTTTAATGCAAGCGCTGCCATTACAAAGCCAGGTGTGCAAAACCCACATTGCGACGCCGCCTTGGAGTTTAGTGCTTGAATTAAAGGTTTAGCAGAGCTTAATTTGCTAGCACCTTCAATTGTTACTATATTTTTATCAATTATTTGTCCCACCTTTAAAATACAAGAGTTTACTGGTGCTAAGGATCCTTTTTCATCAAAAATCAATACAGAGCATGCACCACAGTCTCCCTCTGAGCACCCCTCTTTTGTCCCAGTAAATTTACAATTATGCCTCAAAAAGTTTAGCAAGCTTATATTGTTGTCGATATTACGTGCGTAAACTTTCTCAAAATTTACATAAAAGCTTGGCTCTGATTGTTTATTTTTCTTTTCCATTATTATTATCCAGATCTACTCGAAGTTTTTATCATACATCATTGTGAAACTTAAAAATATTGTAATTTTTTCTGAATCTAAATATGAGTTAAATTTAGGATTCATTTATTGTAAAATAACAACAAAGCAATTTATTTTATGGTCAAGGGAGTTGAGAGGAAATGCCTAGTTTTGATATTGTTAGTAAATTGGATATGCAGGAAGTTGAGAATGCGATTTTTAATGCTAGTAAAGAGATCAACCAGCGATATGATTTTAAAGGTTCGAAGACCGATATTGAGAGAAATGAGAACTCGTTAACTGTAGAAACAGAAGATGACTTGAAAGCAAAGCAAGTTAACGAACTTTTAATAGGCCATTTTGTTAAAAGAGGTATAGACCCCAAAGCCCTCAAAGTTAAATCAACGGAAAGCGCTTCAGGTAATCGAGTAAGGCAAAACTATGATTTGCTGGAGGGGATTGAACAAGACACATCAAAGAAAATTATTTCTTCTGTCAAGCAGAGTAAGTTAAAAGTGCAGGTAAAAATACAAGGTAATGAGCTTAGGGTTTCAGGGCAAAAGAAAGATAGTCTTCAGGAAGTTATTTCGTTAGCAAAAAAGCTCGATTTACCTCTTCCTTTACAATTTATAAATTTTAGAGATTAGACGTCGTATATATCAGAAAACTTTTCATCTAAATAATTCAAAAAGGGCTCAGGCGTAAAAGCCTTTCCTGTAGCTTTTTTGATCAGGTCAGCAGGTTCGTATAGGCTTCCATGCTGATGTATGTTCTCTGTTAACCAAGTGGTTGCTAATGACACGTCACCTTTCTCAAATTCGTCTGCAAGACCAGGAATATCTTTTTGCATCTTTTCAAATAAACAACCGGCATTTAAGTTACCTAAAGTGTAGGTTGGAAAATATCCAAATGCACCGATTGACCAATGAACGTCCTGGAGAATTCCATCAGAGGCTTTTTCAACGTCACGGTCAAAATATTCCTTGAATTTTGCATTCCAGGCCTCGGGCAAATCCGGAACTTCCAAATTTTTTCCAATTACCTCTACTTCGAGCTCAAAGCGAAGCATAATATGTAGATTGTAGTGAACTTCGTCTGCTTCAGTTCTGGTTTCAACCTTATTAACCAAACGGTAGAATTCTTCCGCATCTCTAATACCAAATTCTCCAAAATAGCTTTTCATTTTCTTAAACAGCCACCTAGTAAATTGCCTAGATCTTCCAATTTGGTTCTCAAATATCCTAGACTGACTTTCGTGAATGCCTAAAGATACGCCAGAACCGAGAGGCGAGTGTAAAAAGTCTGAAGACACGTTTTGTTCATAGCAAGCGTGCCCCACTTCGTGAATAGTACTGTATAAACAGTTAAATGGGTCCTTACTATCGACTCGGGTAGTAATTCGCACATCATCCCCACCACCTGAACAAAAAGGATGCGCTACAGTATCAATCCTTCCTCTATCAAAGTCATAGAAAAATGTCTTTGCTATTTCATGGGCGAGTTTTAATTGTTTTTCCGTATTAAAGTCGCCTTCTAGTACGGGTTTAGAAAGCTTTGTTTCACTTATTCTCTGCCGCAAATCTAGAAGTCTTGGCTTCATTTCTTCAAAAATACTGGCAGTCTCTTTTTTTGTCATTCCAAATTCGTAATCATTTATTAACCCATCGTATAAATCTCCACTAGGAGATAGAAGGGATGCCTCTTCTCTCTTTAAATCAATTACCTTCTTTAAGTGAGGTGAAAACTCAGAAAAATCATTATTTTGTCTAGCCTTTTGCCAGGCCATTTGAGCTAAGGATGTAGTTGCAGCCAAATCAGAGGCGAGTTCGTTCGGTATAGCTATCGCTCTGTCAAAGTCTCTTTTTATTAGTATGTATGCTCTTTTTTGAAAGGGTGTTTTAGGTTCGGCTTCTTCCAATAACTTTCTGACTTTTGAATTTTTCTTTCTATCGTGAATGACTTCCTCAAGTGCACCCATCTCCATTGCTCGAGAATTGCCACTCTTAGATGGCATCATTGTCTCCTGATCCCATACATTTCTAGCAGCTACGGATTGAAGTAAAACAG
>LULI01001685.1_pt1 | contig 11132 bp, 11 predicted proteins | sample 728191 | NCBI WGS metagenome assembly LULI01 (sample SAMN03860293, study PRJNA289734) | marine metagenome | biome: seawater column; feature: ocean; material: water; isolation source: Red Sea water column Station 169 - depth 50m | place: Saudi Arabia: Red Sea | collected 2011-10-15 | depth 50 m | reverse complement strand
CCATTTTTTTTTGTACCTACCCACTCTCCTTCGTAAGTTGTTTTGTCAGTGTAAACCCACTTACCGAAACCATTTTCACAATTACCCTCCTTACATCCGGTACTTCTAGCTAAAGCAACCGATGAAATTAAGAAACTTAAAATTATGGTGAGAAGAAATTTTTTCATAAGCATAGTTTACACAAAAACAATTAAAAAAAAATTAGACTTTTTTGTCATTTTCAGTGCAAGAATAAATAGAAATATATTTTTCAGAATTTTCACTTTTTATATTTTTGGTAATTTCGTGAATTAATTCACCTGTTTTCCTAGTAATAATACCTGACTCAGAATAATTTTTTTCTTTATCGATAGATTTAAATAAAACCACATCTTTATTTACAACTTTTACATTTAATGATGCAGACTCAGAAAGAAATAATGTTAATCCTGTTATTAAAAGAGTTTGTGGTTTTTTTGATTGAATTTTAAATTTGTCTAAATCTTTTTCTTTTAAATCTTTTGCCAGAAAAGTTTGATAATTATATTCAGAATTTTTAATGATTTTTTTTTCTAGTGAACACTTGAACTCAAGATTAATGTCTTCATTAATATTTATATCTTTTGCTAAAACTCCATTAAAAAAAAAGAAATTAACAAATATAAAAAGTAATATTTTAATCATAAATTTTATCTAAAAAAAAATCTCCCCCAACGTTGTTGGGAGAGATTTAAAGATTTAATAGCTCTTAACCTTATTTAGTAAAAGCTTGCCAAACTTTCTTATTGTCTGCTAACCATTTTTTAGCTGCATCCTCATGAGTCATTTTGTCAACGTCAACTAAAGCTGCCATTGCACCAATTTGACTTGTTGAGAACGAAAGTTTTTTAAATGCCGCTGCTGCTTTTGGATGAGTTTTTGGAAAGTCAGCATTAACTGCTTTTTTCAAATAACCATCTGGCGAACCACATTTTCCATCACCACCATCCTCTGGTCTACAACCAGCTGTGTATGGAGGAAAGTCGATAAATGTAAAACCAGCACCATCAGTAAAGTTTGGTGTCCAGTTAAAGATGATTGTTCCTCTTCCTTCTTTTTCAGCTGCAGCTAACTCTGCCCATAAAGCATCTGCACTTCCAGCAAATTTAACCCACCAAAGATCGCCTAAACCTAAAGCGTCAACTCTTTGTGGAATTAAATCACCATGCCATGTTTGTGGACCTTCCAACATTCTTCCTTTTCCATTTGGAGAGTCAGGTGTTGTAAAGTTTTTTGCACAATCTGGATTTTTTAATGCTGTCCAATCTGGTAAACCAGGACATAATCCTTTTTCAGCAACCCAATTAGGATAACCCATATCCTCTAGAGTTCTTGCCTCATGATCTCCCCAATCTAACAAACCACCTTTATCTAAAGCAGTTGTGAATGATTTACCAAAAGCAGATTCCCATACCTCGTGAGATATAGTTACATCACCAATTCTAATTGACTCGTATACTGCTTGAGAGTCAGCATTAACGTATTTTACGTTATTACCCATACTTTCGAACATTCCACCAATAACATAGGCCATTACAATTTGACTTGACCAGTTATGTGTCGGAATAACGATGGGTTTTTTACTATCTGCATTTGCTATACCAGCGAAACTTACCGCTGAGATTATCATTGCAGATACAAATGATATTATTTTTCGCATTTATTCCCCTTTCTTAATATTAAGTGTGAATAGTATGTGCCTAAGTAAAATGATAGTCAACTAATAGATATTTATATAATATAATAATAGATATAAAAAATGTCGCTGACTACATTAGATATAAAAGAACCTGGTCTAAATATACTACCACCTGGAGTTGAAAGACACGTTGTAAACGCTGGTGGGCTTACAGGTTTACAAATTTTTCCAGATGACGAAATAGAAATCATTAATGATGAGGGAAATCAGATTTGTGAAATAATTTGTTTCGACAAAGATGGAAAATCTGAACTCGCAATTTTGAATTTAAAAGAAAATAGCAACAAAAGTTTTATTAAAGAGATTTTAAAAAAGAAGGATGAAAGTTCTTTAGCTACAAATTTTCAATTAAAAAAAAGAAATCTAGATTTAAATAAATCGCATTCTTCAATTTTATTTGATGAAAAAACACCTAGTGGTGAAAAAATTAAATTAAAATCTAAAGATAAGTGTTATGTTATTTTCTCTGCACCACAAAATGACATGGTGGTAAGTGAGCAAAATCCATCTGGTGACTTAATATTATTTATTAAAAGAGCTAAAATTACGAATGATAAAGAATTATCAATAATTCCTGACCCCGTGTTTGAGCCACATTACGAAAAAAATATTGATAGACAAACTGCTATTTCTTTTCAAGTTAAAGAAGGTGATTACATTCAAATTATTAGTCCAGCAGGTAGACAATGCTCTGACTTTGTTGCATTTGATACAAGAAAACTTGATAAAAAAATTGAAAAAGGACTTGATTGGCAGACCACACGAACCTTCATGGGTAATACTTTTCCTGGGCCAGGATTGTTCTCAAAATTTTATGACACAGATCATGAACCTTTAGTTGAGGTGATTAGAGATACAGTTGGTAAACATGATACATTTAATTTAGCTTGCACATCAAAATATTATGAGGATGCAGGTTATTTTGGTCATCCAAATTGTTCGGATAATCTAAATAATGCCATGGCCACATATGGAGTTGAAAAACAAAAAGGTTGGCAAGCAATTAATTTATTTTTTAACACCTCAGCAACTGGTTTAAATTCTGTCATTTCTGATGAGTCATTTGCAAGACCTGGAGATTATGTAATGTTTAGAGCATTAAAAGATTTAACTATTGGAACGACGGCATGTCCAAGTGATATTGATGCATGTAATTCATGGAATCCCACAGATATTTTTGTTAGAACCTATGACAAAAAAAAAGAATTTTCAAAATCATTTGCTTTTAGAATGAAAACAGACTCTGAAAAAAAACTTACTAGAAATTCTGGGTTTTATGAAAGAACATCAAAATTAACTAGAAATTTTATTGATGCTAGAGGTTTTTGGCTTCCAAATGATTACACAAAACATGGTGTGGTAGAAGAATATAATGCGTGCAGAGAGAATGCTGTTTTAATCGATTTATCGTCATTGAGAAAATTTGAAATTATAGGTCCAGATGCTGAAGAATTAATGAATTATACTTTAACTAGAAATATTAAAAAACTTTCTGTTGGACAAATTGTTTATTCAGCAATGTGCTATGAAAACGGAATGATGTTCGATGATGGCACTTTATTTAGATTAAGTGAAACTGGATTTAGATGGATTTGTGGAGACGAGTATGCAGGGGAGTGGCTTAAAGAAGTTGCTCAAAAGAAAAAGTTTAAAGTAAATATTAAAAACTCAACAGATCAAATTAGCAATGTTTCCATTCAAGGGCCGAAAAGTAGAGAAATTTTAAAAAAAATGATTTTTGCACCTCCAACACAGCCTGCAATCGATGAGTTAGAATGGTTTAGGTTTTCAATTTGCAGAGTTGAAGAACTCCAAGGAATACCATTAATTGTCTCTAGAACTGGTTACACTGGTGAACTTGGTTATGAGATATGGTGCCATCCAAAAGATGCACCAAAAGTATGGGATAAACTTATGGAGTATGGCAAAGATGATAATTTAATACCTGCTGGATTTGCTGCTTTAGATAAATTGAGAATTGAAGCAGGTTTAATTTTGTTTGGAAACGAATTTGATGGTCAACAGGATCCGTTTGAAGCTGGAATTGGTTTTGCAGTCCCTCTCAAATCAAAGGAAGAAGATTTTATTGGTAAAAGTGTTTTGAAAGAAAGAAAAGCAAATCCACAAAAAAAACTTGTTGGTCTTGAGTTAATTGGTAAAGAACCTTCGGGTCATGGTGACTGTGTACATGTCGGAAGATCTCAAGTAGGTGTAATTACAAGTGGTTGTTTATCTACTACTCTCAACAAAAATATAGCTTTATGTAGAATTGATAATCAATATTCTGAAATAGGCACTGAGGTAGAGGTGGGTAAAATTGATGGTCATCAAAAAAGAATTTCTGCTAAAGTAGTTGCTTTCCCACACTTTGATCCTAAGAAAACTAGAGTTAGATCTTAATGCCCAAAACAGCAAAAGATTTATTAGAATTTTGGGAAGATCAGATGAAACTTTCTCATACGTCTAGTAACTATTTTTTTAGAAAATCACCTTCCCATTATCATATGATGCTTTTAGTTATGCACGCTTATAAGTATAAAGAGGACTTAACAGTTGAAGAATTAAAGACTAAATTGTTTAAAACTTCACGTCCTAAGTCAGCTTTAATGATTAATGAGGCATGTGAAAAAGGGTTTTTTTTCTTGGAAAAAACTTCTGGAGACCAGCGAAAAAAGCACATAAAGCCAAGTGTATCTTTTATTGAAGAGTTTAATAAATACATTGAAACCCTTAAACATCTAAGCTTTTAAAGCTTTATTATTTTTACTTATATTTTTTATATATATAAAAAATTATATATTTACGTCGCATGAAAAATAAAGATGTGAGTATGTCATTACCGACAAAAGCAAAAGTAGTAATTATCGGTGGAGGTATCCACGGATTAAGCACTGCTTGGAAACTATCCTGGGAGAGTGATCCAAAAGCATTTAAATATAATCCAGTTGGTTATTTACAAATATCACCTGAAGTTATGCATGAGGATGTAGCTAGTATTTATGAACAACAAAAAGCAATTGGTTATGAGTCTGAATTTATAGAAGGTGAGAAAGATTGCATGAATTATATGAAGGGTATCTTTGATGATTGGCAAGCTCAAGGAATCACATCTATTCTTCATGAAAAAAAAGGTGGATATGCTTTTAATAAAGATTCAATTAAAGCACTTGAAAATAAATCTACCTCAAATGGTGTTCAAGTGATGAAGGGTGTTAGAGTTACAGGTTTTAAAAGAGGAAGTAATAGTAAAGCTGTAACTGGAGTAGAAACAGACAAAGGGACAATTGATTGTGAACAAGTCGTAATTGGAGCGGGACCTTGGGCAAGAGATTTTTGGAACATGTTAGAGCTACCAAAAACTGCAAACATCAAAGGCAAAGATGGTAAGATGCATGTTACTGACATGTGGACTTACTGGATGCTTCAAGAGGGTGTAATTGGAGTAGAGCCAGATTTCTTAAAAACAAATGATGGTAAACAACCGCCTGTGGTTCATGTCGACTCTACTGCACCATTGTATTCAGATAAAACAAAAAAATTAATTACAGATAAAATTTGGGGGATTTATTACAAGCCTGATATTGAAGGGTTAGGTGTTCAAGGAGGAACTTCTCCTTATATTGTGAAAAAACATTTTGATAAAGTTAACGTTGATCCATATGGGATTGAGTCACCAGAGTATCAAACAACTGATGCTTTTAGTGAAATGTGGTGCTCAGCTTTAGCTCATTGTCAAAAAAGATTTGAAGGGAAATCAGATTTGTATAGAAAAGGTCCCTCAGGTGGACTTGGGTGTATGACCCCTGACTCTTTTCCGATCTTCGATAGATTTTTTGAAAATGTTTATATGATTGCTGATGCTAACCATGGATACAAAATGATTGGTGTTGGCGAACTAGTGGCAAAAGAAATTCTCGGTACTGAAAGTGATTTATTAAAACCATTTAGATTCAACCGTTACGAGAAGGGAGAATTGCACCCTACTTCGAACAGTCCGTTTCCTTGGAGCTAAACTTCAAGCCTAGACACTAATAAATTTTTCAGTTACGCTTGAGTAAATTTATAATTCATTGAGGGGAAAATGACGGATCTAGAAAAACACGTAAACCGACCAGGTAGAGATAAGCAAGTCAAAAAAGTCAGAGAAAAAATAAACGAATTAGGAATAACCTATATTTATTATCAATTTATTTCTGTAACAGGAAGAGTGGTTGGAAAAGGAATACCCGCTGATCATTGGGAAAGAACAGCTGAAAAAGGTTTCCAATTAGTTTACGGAGCAACTGCAAACTTATTTTTAGATCGACACAACAACTATATTGGTTATGGACCAGAGGCAATGGAATTGGTTGGAATTCCTGACCCTGAAACTTTTTGTCAGTTACCATGGGATAAAAGAGTTGGAAGAGTTTTTGTAACTTGTTTTAGAAACAGAGAAGAAAGAAATAATCCTGGAGGTCATTTAACTTCTGATTGCAGAGGAAATTTAAGAATTTTCATGGATGAATTTCAAAAGAAACATGGTTTAGAACTAAGAGTAGGAACTGAACCAGAAATGATGTGGTTGACTAAAAATGATGATGGAACTCCAACTGGTAAAGGATTTTCGAAACCATTTTGTTATCACATAGACCAATTTGAGTCATTAAGACCTGTGTTTATGAAAGTAATTGAGTATGCAAAAGCAATGGGTCTAGACATGATTCAAGGTGATCACGAAGATGCACCTGGTCAATTAGAATTGAACTGGACATATGACAATGTTTTAAGAAATGCAGATAGACTATCAACTTACAGACAAATATGTGCTCAAGTTGCAAGAGAACATAATCTAATTGCATGTTTTATGACCAAACCATTTATGGGAGTTTCGGCGAGTGGTTGTCATACTAATATGTCTTTATGGAAAGGTGGAAAAATTAAAACAAATAAACTTGGACACAAATCTTTACCAGGCGTTGAAGAAGTTTTTGGATATGTTGAAGGTGGAACAAACACTTTCATGCCAGATACTAAGGATATGCAATTACCTGGAAAAATTGGATTACAATCAATAGCAGGTATAATGGAACATTTACCAGCTTTGACTGGGCTCCTGTTTATGCTGACTGGGGTTATCAAAATAGAACTTGTGGATTGAGAGTATCAGCACCGGGTAGATTTGAATACAGATCGGTAGACTCAATGCATAATCCATATTTATTAGGAGCAGCTTTACTAAAAGCTTGTGATCATGGAATTAGTAAAAAAATGCAACCAGCAGCTCCAGAGTCTAGAAATATTTATGAAGCTCAAAAAGCAGGTAAAGATGTTAAAAAACTTCCATTGAGTTTAGGTGAAGCTTTAGAAAGATTATCAGAAGATGAGATTATCAAATCTGCAATGCCTGATGAAATGTATAAAGTTTTCCATTGGTACAAAAATGATGAATGGGAAAGATTTTTAGGTGCAACAACTCAATGGGATTTAGATACTTATTTAGATTGTTTACCATAATAGATACAGAGAGAAAAAATATATGTGCGGAATAGCAGGATTAATTCATAGAGGAAAATCATCCAACGTTGGTCATGAACTTCAAGGAATGTTGCAAGCCTTAAAGCATCGAGGAGAAGACTCAACCGGTTATGCGTTGTATGGTGATACAGATGGCAAAAATTTCATCATGAGATTTAAAGTTGGTGAAAACGTTGGTGAGGGAAGTACGTCAGTTGCTGAAGATGTATCTGTATATGATGAAAGAAAGAAAATTGTTGATAGTTATCTTGCAGAAATGGGCGCAAAAATAATTAAAGAGGAAAGAATACTCCCTTACTCATTAAGATATGAAATTGAATACAATAAAAAAGATTTATTAGAATTCTCACAAAAAATAGAAAGTATTCCTGGTGTTGAAATTTTATCTATGGGTAAATCATTAGAAGTAATCAAAGATCTAGGGAATGCCAAAATGGTTTGCGATAGATATAACTTAGATAAACTTGTTGGTACTCATGCAATTGGCCATGCAAGAATGGCTACTGAGTCTGGTGTAGATATTAAATCTGCCCACCCTTTTTGGGGATATCCTTTTAGTGATGTGTCCGTTGTTCACAATGGTCAACTAACGAATTATTGGAATAATAGAAGAGCTTTAGAAAATAAGGGAATGAGATTTATGTCAGAATGTGACTCTGAATTAATTGCAGTTTACCTTGCTGAAAAAATGAGAGATGGGGCTTCATTAGAAGAAGGAATGAAAGAGTCGTTAACAGGTCTCGATGGTGTATTTACTTATTTTGTTGCTACAAAAGATTCTTTGGGAATGGCTAAAGATACAATGGCCGCAAAACCTTTAGTTTTATATGAGTCTGATGATTTAGTAGCAATGGGTTCAGAGGAGATAGCTATAAGATCAATTTTGCCACAAGAAATTGATACTTATGATCCATTCGATGGAGAGGTTAAAGTATGGCAAATTTAAAAAACGTAACCAAAAAAACAAAAGCCCAGGCAATGGGAATGCACTCGGAAGTTTTAACTGGAAGAACTCAACAGAAATTTTTTAATCCAGATGAAGCAGAAAATTTTTATTACTTTGGAACTTATGATGTCGATTTTAATAAAAGAACAGATCTTGATGTAAAAAATATGACAGCAGCTGAAGCTAATAAAGAACTCGATAATTTAATGAGCCAGGGCTATGGAACAATCGTAATCAAAAATCCTCAAGGAAAACACAGTCTAGGTGTTGGAATTTTAAATAAATTGAATTTAATTTTTGAAGGCAGTTTAGGATACTTTGGTATGGGCTCTAGCGATGGTCCGATTGTAAGAATCAATGGAAGAGTTGGTTGGTCATGTGCAGAGAATTTAATGGCTGGAAAAGTTGTAATTGAAAAAAATGCAGGGTCTTGTTTTGGAGCTGCTATCAGAGGTGGTGATTTAATTTGCAAAGGTAGTGTCGGTGCAAGAACTGGTATCGATATGAAAGGTGGAACTATCATTATTGGTGGTGACGCTGGTGCATTTACTGGGTTTATGATGCAAAGAGGAAGAATAATCATATTGGGAGATGTTGGCATAAATTTAGGTGATTCGATGTATGATGGGACAATTTTCGTAGGTGGAGAAATTGGGTCATATGGTAGTGATGCAGTAGATTCAGAGTTGACGCAAAGCGATCAAGATTGGTTAAGAAGAAAACTTAGAGTTGCTGAAATTGGTGAAAACTTTGATGTAAGTAAAATGAAAAAAATTGTAGCTGGTAAAAAACTTTGGAATTACGACAACTTAGAACCTGCTGAGAAAAAAGGAGCAATTTAATGGCTAAGAAAAAAAAGAAAAAAAACGGAAAATCAAATGGTAACGTTGGTGGTAAAGCTGATGTTCACGTAAGCAGCAACGGATCAAGAAACAAAAGTTTACTTGGTCACAACGCTATATTTACCCCAGAGGTAATTGATGACATCCATATTAAATCTCAGTTAGGAAGATACAGAATGCGTGGAATGGCATTAATGAAAAAAATTCCTACATTTGATGATCTAGTTTTCTTACCAGGAACTTTAACTAGATTTGTAATCGAAGGTTACAGAGAAAAGTGTGAAACCAAAACTGTAATTGGTCCAAGATGTGAGAACCCAATTGAATTAGATATACCAGTTTATATTACTGGTATGAGTTTTGGTGCTTTATCTTATGAGGCTAAAACAGCACTTGCTCGAGGTGCAACAATGGCAGGAAGTGCTACTTGTTCTGGTGAAGGTGGAATGATCCCTGATGAAAGAAGATATTCTGAAAAATGGTTTTACCAATGTATTCAATCTAGATACGGATTTAACCCACATCATGCACAACTAGCAGATGGAATTGAAGTATTTATTGGACAAGGTCAAAAAGTCGGTATGGGAGGACATTTGATGGGTCAGAAAGTTACTGACCAAGTAGCTGAGATGAGATCATTACCATCAGGAATTGATCAAAGATCTCCTGCAAGACACCCAGATTGGTTAGGTCCTGATGACTTAGCTTTAAAAGTTGAAGAATTAAGACAACTAACAAAAAATAAAGTGCCAATTCAATTAAAATTAGGTGCATCAAAAGTTTATGATGATGTTCGTATGGCTGCAAAATGTGATCCAGACTCTATCTACTTAGATGGTATGGAAGGATCAACAGGTGCAGGTCCACACATTGCTGCTGCCAATACAGGTATTCCTGGTATCGCAGCTATAAGAGAAGCAAGAAGAGCGTTAGACGATGTTGGTAAAACTGGAAAAGTTACATTGATTTATGCTGGTGGGGTAAGAGATGGTGCTGATATGGCAAAAGCTTTAGCACTAGGTGCTGATGCAATTGCGATTGGTACTGGTTCAATGATCGCATTAAATTGTAATAAAGACATTCCAGAAGCTGATTTTGAAAAAGAAATGGGTGTTAAAGCAGGTGAATGTTATCACTGCCATACAGGAAGATGTCCTGTGGGTGTTGCAACTCAGGATCCAAAATTAAGAGCGAGATTAAATCCTGATGATGCTGCATTAAGAGTTTATAATTATCTTCATTCAATGACACTTGAAGCTCAATTGTTAGCTAGAGCATGCGGTAAAACGAATATCCATTCTCTAGAACCTGAAGATTTAGCAGCGTTAACATCTGAAGCTTCTGCACTAGCTAAAGTTCCATTAGCTGGAACGAACTATACTGTTGGTGTTGATAACTTCCATAAGATCTAGATTTTAATATGGCGAAGAAAAAAAATAAAAAAAAAGAAACCTCTAGTCAGCTAGGTAAAAAAAAAGAAACTGCTAGAGAAAAAATGATTGGTCAGTCGATTGGTTATCGATATGACGTAAATCTTTTGCCTGATTATAAAAAAATCACGCCTTTTTTAAAAAAATACATTGAAGCTATGGGATGGGATGATCTAAACTGGTTAGAGGATGTACATATGGGTTATGAGGAAGGTAAACCAGCAGTATTTTGCAGAAATGCAAATGGATGGGTAACAATTCCAAAATCAATTAAGTTACCAAATAACCAACAAGACAGAGACATGATTGCAAGAGAATTGTTAGTTAAATTCCAAATGTCACCAAAACATCCTCTTGTTGATTTGAAAAAAGCTTATCTTAAATTTTAAGTTCTCAATCTAAAGTTGATTTTTTTTTTAAACCTTACACATATGTAAGGTTTTTAAGCTCTGTTTCATTTGTAACATATCTTAAAATTTAATAGGCTTTTAAAAAAACTAATATGGAGAGAGAATATGACTGATCAGTTAGGTGCTCTTACTACTATATTTACAGAATTTTACTACTGGATAACAGTAGTACTGATGTTTTTAATTCACGTCGGTTTCTGTATGTATGAAGTTGGAGCTTCTCGATACAAACACCATCAACATACTCTTATGAAAAACACGATGCTGATA
>LULI01000433.1_pt1 | contig 11168 bp, 10 predicted proteins | sample 728191 | NCBI WGS metagenome assembly LULI01 (sample SAMN03860293, study PRJNA289734) | marine metagenome | biome: seawater column; feature: ocean; material: water; isolation source: Red Sea water column Station 169 - depth 50m | place: Saudi Arabia: Red Sea | collected 2011-10-15 | depth 50 m | reverse complement strand
TTTGTTAAGAAATTCATTATTTTTTATTAAAAAAGATGCTACGTAGACATAAATAGATGATTCAGCTATCAGCGAGGCATATGCTACACCTTCAATGGTCATTGAGAAAACAAAAACAAATAGATAATCTAAGACTATATTAAGTAAGTTTATAGAAATAATTATTCTCATGGCATATGAAACTTTCTTTATGCCAATTAAATAACCAATAAATATATCTCTAATAAAGACTGCGGGTATTGACCAAAACCTAATATCTAGATAGATGGATGCATTGCTATTTATGACTCCTGCTTCACCCATAATATTAAGGGAAGTAATTATTAAAAAATCTTTCGACAGAAGTAAGGCAATAGATATCAGAGTTGTAATAATAAATACTTGATAAATACTTCTAACACTTTTTAGACGATCCAGATGATCGATTTGTGAGATGAAGCCTGTAGTTGTAGATTTAATGAATCCAAAACTAAACAGAACATAGCTCATAATAATTGCACCCAATCCTGCGGAGGCAAGATACACGGGGCTATTTAAGTGGCCCAATACTGCATTATCGACAAAACCTACAAGAGGGACTGATAAATTTGAAAATATTAATGGAAGAGCTATTTTTAGTATTTGCCTGTCAGTGGCAGTTGTAAACATATGCTATGTGATTTCAATCATGTCAAAGTCTGATTTGGTTGCACCACAGTCAGGGCACATCCAAGTATCGGGAACATCCTCCCATTTTGTCCCTGGCTGAATAATCAATATAAAGATAAAATGAATAAATTAAAATTATCAGGAATATATCCAATATCACCACACTATATTAAGTCAGATGATGATTACCTTGAGAAATGTTTTAATGCTGTTTCAAGTGGTATAAATATATTTCAATTTAGATCTCCATATTTTTCAATACGAAAGAGAAGGTATTTATTAGGTGAAATATATAAGTATTGTCTAAATTTTGATGTCCAGTTGATAATAAATAACGATTATAATCTTGCGAGGCTGTATGAAGGATCGGGGGTCCATATAGGGAAGAGAGATTTACCTATTAAGTTAATAAAGAGCGTTATTGGCACAGATAGATTAATTGGTTTTTCTTGCGGTGGAGAAATTATTGATTTAAATCAATTAAAAGAAAATGGTATTTCATATTATTCAATTGGTGCCTATGCTAAAAGTCTTACCAAGACTAATGCAGAAGAGTTAACTCGAGAGACAATAAAAAAATATTGCGATAATAATGATCTTCCAATGTGTATAATAGGTGGGTTAGATATGAGTAATATTGAATCAGCGATGAAGTATCGTCCTGATATGGTTGCTATTTGCAATGGTATATTTAATCAGGATAAAGACAGAATAAAAGAAACAATAAAAAAATTTCAGGAAATAATAGATGCAAAGAGCTAAATCTCGCAAACTATTCAATAAAACAAAAAAAATGATACCTGGTGGTGTTAATTCGCCTGTTCGATCATTCTCAGCTGTCTCTGGGACGCCATTTATTGTGAAGAAATCCATAGGTTCAAAAATCATTGATATAGACAATAACTCTTATGTTGACTTTATTGGTTCATGGGGGGCAATGATACTAGGTCACAGCGATAAAAGAATACTCAAAAAACTTAATACAGTTTCTAAAAATGGTTTAACATACGGCGCGCCAAATACTACCGAGACTGAAATAGCAGAATTTATAATCTCTAACATTCCATCCATAGAAAAAATAAGAATGGTTAATTCTGGCACCGAAGCTACAATGAGTGCCGCTAGATTAGCGCGCGGGTATACTGGTAAAGATATAATAATAAAATTTAACGGTTGTTACCATGGACATGGGGATGCTTTCCTAGTAAAAGCTGGTTCGGGAGCAGCAACTTTTGGCAAGCCTAGCTCTAGCGGTGTAACAAAAGGTTCATCTAAGGATACTATATCGCTACCGTATAATGATTATTTAGCTTTAGAGAAAATATTCAAAAAAAATAAAAATAAGATTGCATGTGTAATCGTCGAACCAATAGCAGGAAATATGAACTTTGTAAGATCCACTAAGAAGTTCCTGCAAACTGCGAGAAAATTATGTACTCAGCATAAATCGTTGCTTATTTTTGATGAAGTGATGACTGGTTTCAGAGTAAACTTTCGTGGTGCACAGGCAATTTATGGAATAAGACCTGATTTAACAACATTTGGTAAAGTGATTGGTGGAGGGTTGCCTGTCGGTGCGTTCGGTGGTAAAGCGAAGATAATGAATGAACTCGCACCAGATGGCCCGATTTATCAAGCTGGAACACTATCTGGTAATCCTCTAGCGATGCATTGTGGACTGGAGACGCTTAAAATCATATCAAACAAGATATTTTTCAAAAGATTAAGTAATAAGACAAGAGAATTTGTTAATGGAATGATAAATATAGCAAGCAAACATAAATTTCCTTTCACTGCTGACTCAGAGGGTGGAATGTTTGGACTGTATTTCACAAGTAAAATTCCAAAAAACATAACAGATATAGAAAAGTCTAATCTTCATACCTTTAATGATTTCTTCAATTATATGCTTGATAATGGTGTCTTTTTTGCACCGTCTGCATATGAAGCTGGGTTCATATCTGATTCTCATACACAAAAAGATTTTGAAAAAGTATACAAGTTATTTGATAAGTTTATAAAACTTACTACTTAATAACGGTAATTTGTATGTCAGCAATATTAGTCCCAGTTGCGCCTGTCTTAATAAGTGAATTTAATTTTCTAAAAAAATTATATGAATCATTGTTACTCAAAAAGGATTCAAGATTTAAATCACTTGACTGATATTCTCTAATGGTATCAGAATCAACGATCGCACCAGCTGCATCTGTGGGGCCATCGATACCATCAGTCCCAACTGAGTACAAGCACAGTTCTCGTTTTGAGTTTTCTTTAACGTATTTTCTTAGGAATGACAATGCGAACTCTTGATTCCTTCCCCCTAGTCCGTTGCCGGTTAGGTTTACAAGAGTTTCTCCACCGGAAATAATAATTGTATTAGGTTTATTGATATTAGTAACTTTATCATATAAGCGTTCTGCATCATCGATTGCTAGACCCTCAAAAGTTTCTTCAAGACTCACTACATTAAAATTTTTTGCTTCGGCAAGATCAGCTAGTGTTTTGCGAAAGACAATGTTACTACTGATAATTTCAATGATGTTATTATCAAATTCTTTAGGCGTTTCCATAGCGCTGTTATCTACTCCTTTTTTGAGATGATTCTGAATAGATTCAGGAGATTTTTCAAAGATATTATATTTGTTAAGAACATTAATAGCATCATGAAATGTTGTTTCATCAGCAACTGTTGGACCACTAGCAATTGAGCTCAAATCATCATTAATAACATCTGAAATAAGTAAGGAAATAGATCTACTGGGCAATGCAGCAGAGTTTAATCTACCTCCTTTTATCTTAGAAACGTGCTTTCTGACCGTATTAATGTCATTTATATTGCAACCTGATGCTAGCAGTAATTGTGTTAATTTGATTTTATCGTCTAGAGAAATTCCATCTGCTGGTAGAGATAATAATGAAGATCCTCCGCCACTAATGAGAAAGATAGCTAAATCACTTTCGGAAGATTGATCTATATAATCGAGCACGACCCTAGATGCATATAAACTACTGTCATCAGGAGTAGGATGAGATGATACAATATGTGTGAAGTCATGTGTTGATATCATCTCTTGGGGATTACTAACAACTATAGGTTTTTTGTATATCTTGGATGGATAACTTTCGTTGAGATAATCGAGTAGTCCACTCATCATTTCAACAGATGCTTTGCCGACTGCTATAGGAAAAATTCTAGTCGCGTCGTCAAAGTATGTATCGTATTTTTTTGAAGATTCATAGACTATAGATGACGGACTTTGTGTTGCTATCGCCTCTGCAAACAAGGAGTGTGCAATATCTCTGAGTGTCATCTAAAAAGTACTCAGACGACTTTGTTTGGCAAGTCTTTTCCTTCAAAGAATGCAAGAGCATTATCAATTGCAGTATCACCCATTGCTATTCTTGTCTCGATTGTCGCGCTTCCAAGATGTGGATAAGACACAACATTTTCAAGTGTCTTCAACTCACTTGGAATATTCGGTTCGGTTTCAAATACATCAAGTCCTGCGCCAGCAATCTCCTTATCAGCTAGAGCCTTTAACAATGCTTTTTCATCTATGATGTCGCCCCTAGCTGTGTTTATTACAAACGCAGTTGGTTTCATTAGTTTAAATCTCTCCTCGTTCATTAGGTGAAATGTCTCCTTAGTCGCAGGGCAGTTTACTGATACAAAATCAGATTCTTTGCATATGTCCTCAATTGTATCTAACTTAGTGGCGTTGTATTTTGATACAACTTCTTCAGGTAGATCATACGGATCCCAATAAAGTATATCCATATTGAAACCAAATTTAGCTCTCTGAGCGACAGCTTGTCCGATCCTCCCGAATCCAATAATTCCTAATTTTTTACCAGTTACTTTTGTGCCAAGAAGATGTGTAGGTCGCCAGCCAGTCCAATTATCTGATCTGAGTTCTCTTTCGCCTTCGCCAACTCTTCTTGCAACCATCAACAACAGCGACATCGCAATGTCTGCAGTACAATCCGTTAAGACAGATGGTGTATTAGAGACAGTTATTCCTAGTTCTTTTGCAGCATCAATATCAATGTGATTGAATCCAACACCAAAGTTAGCGATCATATTTGCTGTTCTGCCCTCTACACTTAAGACATCTCTTGTAACCTTGTCAGTTACAGTTGGCATGAAAACATCGCAGTTTTTAAGAGAATCCTTGAGTTGATCTGCTGTAAACGGCACATCTGATTCATTGAATACAACATCAAAATTCTGCTTGAGTCTCTCCTCATTGGCAGATGGCCACCTTCTCGTTACTATCGCTCTTGGCTTAGCCATTATTTAGCCACTGATTTGGACTTGAGCTCGCCACTTACATTTTGAGACCAATATTTAGACGCTGCAGCTGCTCCACTTCCGGGCTCAACTTTTATACCATTATCTAACATCGCCATCTCAGCCCCAGAAATAGCGCCGAAAAGCATACATTCATTTAAATCGCCCAGATGGCCGATTCTGAATACTTTACCTGCAACTTTCGATAGACCCGCTCCAAGCGCAAGATTGTATTTGTTAAATGCGGTACTTATTACTTTTGACGCATCAAATCCCTCAGGGACAACTATCGCCGACACTGTATCAGAGTACCACTTCTCTTCTTTCGCGCAGAGATTTAATCCCCAGCCTTCTGTAATCGCTCGCCTTGTTCCTTCCGCTAATCGATAGTGTCTTTTCCATATATTTTCTAGACCTTCTTCAAAAATCATGTCGATAGCCACGCGGAACCCTCTTAACAAATTAACTGGTGGTGTGTAAGGAAGGTATCCTCCATCAAGTTTTTCAATCATATCTGCAACATCGAAGTAACATGTAGGATAAGTTGAATTTTTCATTGCATCAATTGCCTTCTGACTCATGCCAAGTATTCCTAATCCTGCAGGAAGCATGAAACCTTTTTGGGATCCGCTCACAATTGCATCGACGCCCCACTTGTCCATTTCAAATTCATAACTTGCAACAGAGCTTACACCATCTACAAATAACAGTGCTGGATGATTCAAATCATCGAGAACTTTTCTGATAGCCTCTACATCACTCCTAACGCCAGTAGCAGTCTCGTTCTGGCAAACTAGTACGCATTTGATCTCATGATTTTTATCTTCTGACAAATGCTTGTGATAACTCTCTGGATTGGCGCCTGTTCCCCATTCCTCTTCCATAGTGATCGGTTCAAACTGTAACCTTTTGCACATGTCCAACCAGAGATAACTAAATTGTCCGAAACTAGCTCCCAGAACCTTATCGCCAACATTCAGCGTGCTTTGAAGCGCTGCCTCCCAGCATCCTGTTCCTGAAGATGGGAAAAAAACTACTTTACCAGTTTCTGTTCTGAGAATTTTTTTCAGATCTTGTGTAATAGGCTGAATTAAATCTGGGATCGTTGGATTTCTGTGATCCTCCATTGGACAGTGAATAGCTTGTTGAACTGCTGCAGGTACGTTTGATGGACCTGGTACGAATAAAAAGTGATATCCTGACATATGTATTTCCTAAAAACTGTTAGTTGATTGTGGTTTCCAAATATTTCGGTTAATTATGCCATATTTAATGAATTTTTAAACTAGAATGTATGTACTTTAGATAATGAGATGATAGAACTGGTGTATATTTACATACTAATTGGTCTGATAGGTGGTGTAACTGCAGGCATGCTAGGACTTGGAGGAGGAATAATATTTGTTCCTGGATTGCTTCTTGTTCACAAGTTTTCCGGTCTATTTGATGGATATCAATTACAGTCAGCTGTATACACGTCTTTGATTTGTATTATATTTGCGGGTTCAACGTCCTCCTATCTACATTTCAAAAACAAGTTAATTGAGTTCAAGTTTGTGAAAAAATATGCAGTATATGTAAGCCTTGGTTGTTTATTAGGAATTTACTTACTAGAGCAGTTATCCTCAAAGATGTTAGAGAATATATATGGTTTTATATTAATTGTATTAGCCCTTTTGCTGATAAGTGATGCAAAAATTATAAGGAATAACATGATTATCGTTCGCAATGTTGGTAAATTTTATTTTTTCTTAAATGGAACTATTAGTTCGCTTATGGGTATTGGAGGAGGCACATTATCTGTTCCATATATATCATTTTTGATTGACGATATAAAAAAATCTATAGCAACTGCCTCAGCTTTAGGATTAGTGATAGCCACTACATCTATAATTTTTATGTACATGATAAACTTAGAAATATTTTATTCAAAAATTAATCACTTATCATTATTCCTTATAATACCTGCGAGTATTGTAGGCTCTTACATTGGAGTGACATTGCTCAAAAAGATAGACTCAGACAAAGTAAAAAAAATATTTTCAGGTCTTTTGATTATTATAGCTCTGTATATTTTTATAGATTGACCAGATCTTTATTATTAAGTCCAGTAGCATTTTCTATTATCTTAGGCTTTAAATAATTAGTTTTATTAAAGTAATCTAGTATCTTTAGTTTAAGTTTAGCAGATAAAATATCTGAGGAATGAAAAGTAACTATAAGATCTAATAACTGTTGAAGAGATTGAATTCTACTCATTCTCTTAATTGTAAAGTTACAGACAGTGCCTCTAAGATTGTTACTCTTCGATAATAAGTTGGATAAAGTTGCTACATCCTCTATTCCCATGTTAAGACCCAGACCGGCCAGAGGGTGGAATTTATGTGCTGCATCGCCAATTAGCAAATTATTCTCACAAAAATATGAACTTGCATGTCTCGATGAGAGAGGGAATGAAGTATGAATATTAGTTTTTTTAATATCACCAGTAACAAAACTAACTCTATCGGATAAATATTCTAAGAGAGTAGCAGAAGAGGCTTTGTTTACTTGATCAAAAAACTTATTAGGCATGCTCCATATTAAATTGTATGAATATTCGTTAATAGGTAAAAGACCTAAGATCTCATTATCATAAAAAATCTGTCTAGGTTTTGTACTATTCGATTTAGTATGCTTGAATGTAATGTTCATGGCTGTTTGATCATAATTTTTGTTTTTGAATTTAAACTGAATATCATTCTTTTCAAGCTCATCTATTTTCGTGTGGATGTTAATGTCACTAGTATTATCTGATATTTTATTATCATATCGCTTTATGCTTTTGCACTTACTAATACATTTTGAGATAGCATTTAATAGGTCCCCTTCATAGACAATATATCCAAGATTTTGTGAATGTGGATTATCTGAGTGAAAGTTTATAGATTTCTTCTCTTTCAAATATACGTCAATACTTGCATAAGCAATATATTTTTCTTTATCTAATTGATTCCATATGCCGAGGTTGTCTAAGTAAATTTTACTGAACTCATTGATGCTAAAATACCTATTGAAGTCTAATAACTCGCCGGGCTTTAAGTATATGTCGCTTCTTAAACTTTTCGAGAAGTCTATTGCTGCTATCGATGAAATTATGCTGCTGTTGATGAGATTTATTGTCATTTTTAATTCATACCAACTATTTTTTTGAGAAAGCTTCTTCGTAGGGTAGATGATAAATTAATAGTTCTCGAGAATACCGATGAACACACATTTGCTGAAAAACTATTTCTCATCAAAGCTGAGGATGTAAAATCTATCCTCTTTAAAAGAGCATTCCTTTTTTTGTTAATGATATTTAGAATTTCAGGATTGAATTCACCATCTAAAAGTAGATCCTCAGACTTATCACTAATAACTTGAATGCAATCAGCTGCGAAGTTGAAACCTTGTGCTCCAAACGGATGAATAAGTTGAGAGGAATTTCCTAGGAATATGACGTTTTGCTTACTCCATGCAACCAGTCTACTTGTATTGAGTGGATACTTATAAATTAACTTAGGTTTATCAATGCCTCTTAAATAAGGAGCCAGCTCCATCTCCAACATATCAAAGTTTGCGTTTTCACTCTCAAAAGCAAAGTCGTCAATAAATTCGTTATAAATGCTTGCAACTATTGAAACAGAATTATCATTAAATGGAAGTATTGCAAAAATGCCTTTTCTACTAAAGATCTGAAATGCACCTTTTGAGAGATGCTGATAATTTGTGTTGAAGATGTATGATGTTTGATCATAATCAAAAGAATGACGCTCCATATTTAAATTTTTTGCGAATTGGGAGTTGGCCCCGTCTGTTACAATTAGGTAATCTCCGGTAATCGTTAATTTAGACTGAGTTTGTGAAAGTTTGATGGGTGAAGTAACATTATCTATATACGCGTCTGCCTCATCAACAATATTTATATTTTTACTTTTTTTACAATGATCTATCAAGTACGATAAAAAACTAGATTTATCAACAACAGATCCAAGTTCTTCTCTATGTAAATCATCAGAGCAAAAACGTACAACATTAAAACTATTGAATAACTTTACAGTAAGTTCTTTTATTTCAGTGGCTTTAATGTAGCTACTATCCCATAAGTTATTTTTTTTAAGAAATTGAATGGTGTTTATTGTCAAAGAGAGGGGTGTGAAGTCATCAGAGATAATATGTTTGAATGTTTTTTTTTCTACTAAACATATAGTATAATTTTTTTTACTCAGAATAAGACTTGTCAAGCAACCGACTAGTCCTCCACCTACTATAATAAAGTCGTTTTTTTTAGGCATGAGACATCAATTTCTCAATATCTTTAACAGACTTAGGAACATCTCTGGATAATACTTCACAGCCAGAATCTGTAATTAAAACATCATCTTCAATTCTTACTCCAATATTATGGAAACCTTTATCAATACCAGGTTCTTTATTGATATAAATGCCTGGCTCTACGGTAAATATCATCCCGGGTTTAAGCTTAATTGGCTTACCATTAATCGAGTATGAGGATGGATCATGTACATCTAATCCTAACCAGTGCCCTGTATTATGCATATAATATTTCTTATACTTTTCTTCTTTTATATTTCTCTCCAACTTCCCCCTTAAGATTTTAGCTTCTATCAATCCCTTAGTAATGTGCTTCACTGCAACATTATGGATATCAATTAGAGTCTTACCGGGTTTGCAGGCTTTTATTGCCATTGTTTGAGCTTTTAAAACAGTCTCGTAAATTTTTTTCTGAAATTCATTAAACTTTCCAGATACAGGAATAGTTCTAGTTATATCAGATGCATAATTATCGTACTCAGCTGCTGCGTCCACAAGCAAAAGACTGTTTGACCTCAAAGTCGAATTATTTTTTGTATAATGAAGGACGCATGCGTTTTTCCCAGAGGCGACAATTGCTGGATATGCCTGTTCGCATTTTTCTGACATGCAGTGTTTTATAAAATCTGCTTCAACTTCATATTCTTTCAAACCTGATTTACAGCTTTTCATAATATTGACGTGTGCGTTTGCTGATATTTTTGCAGCATGTCTGATTAGTGACACTTCACTTTTAGATTTAATTCTTCTCATATCAAATATGAGATTAGACAAGTCAATTTTAGTAGATCTTGAGGTATTATTTCTCAAGTATCTCGATTGAGGTTGTGAGAGGTTGAGATTCTCAATAAATTGGTTGAGCCTGCTTTCATCAGCGAATTCAAAATACATATTCTTAACATCATTAAGTTCGAGAGAGTTAAGTTCATCAAAATATAGTACATTTTGAATTTCAAAGTCCTTTTTATACGATGATTTGGAAGGTAGCTGTCCATGCCAGATTTTATCAATATCATTTGGTCTATCGCAAACTAAAGTTGTTGAATGCCGACTGTTGATTTTTTTAATAATCAACAACATAGAAGGATTATTAATACCAGTGAGGTAGAAAAAATTGCTCGATTGACGGAATTTATAATTCACATCATTGTTACGAGACTTTTCTAGCCCTGAAAAAAGGAAAACAATTGAATTATTCTCAATCTTACTTACAAGGAAATCTCTTCTTCTTTTAAAATCTTTATTTATCATCTTTTTTATTAAATATATATTGAACAGATTTTTCAATAAAATCATGAATATCATTCAAGCTTTCTCGATTAATGTCATTATCGTCATCAACCTTATATTTTTGATTAAGTTGGCTAATCTCATCAAAAACGTCGAGAATCTCAGTAATGCGATTATCAATATCTTCTGAACTATCTGATTCTTTATAGGATATCAAAAAATAATACGTCCATTCAGCTAAAGAAGAAGCTAACTCTTTGTAATCGCTCTCTTCTTTGGCTTGAATATCTAAATTTGAGGACTTTAGCTCATTTTGTATAGACTTAATCAATTTACGAGATTTAGATATAGAGCACTCATCAATATCCATAAAGGCCAAAATTTTTTTATCTAGATTAATGTTTGAGATATTTGACAAAACCAAACCAGTAAAAAATCCATGGACTTCAGATGCTGTAAAAGGGCACTGATAGTCATCAATGATTTCATGTATTAATATATCACTAGAATCTTTCATAAGAAGTTAACGTAAATTAATAATTTTATTGATTAATGTGAGTACTAAAACTATATTATACACTATGTCAGATATTTTAGATAAATTGAACAATCTAGAGCATAACCTTAGCCTGCTGAGTAA
>LULI01000477.1_pt1 | contig 11179 bp, 13 predicted proteins | sample 728191 | NCBI WGS metagenome assembly LULI01 (sample SAMN03860293, study PRJNA289734) | marine metagenome | biome: seawater column; feature: ocean; material: water; isolation source: Red Sea water column Station 169 - depth 50m | place: Saudi Arabia: Red Sea | collected 2011-10-15 | depth 50 m | reverse complement strand
CGATAATTCCTGAACGAACTATAAAGGCTCCAAATAAACTTAATGAAAAAACTAAAATTGATAACAATAGTGTCCATACCCTTAATCTTTTTGATTTTATTGAAACGCTTAGTGAATGAACAAATGCTGTCGCGGCTAGCCATGGCATCAAGGCAACATTCTCAACAGGATCCCAAAACCAATAACCGCCCCACCCCAGCTCGTAATATGCCCACCAACTTCCAAGAGTTATACCAATGGTTAGAAATATCCAAGCCATGATTGACCATTTTTGAACCATTAGCTCCCATTCAATTTCTGAATTACCCCTAATTAAAAAGGCTATTGCGCACGCAAATGGAATACCAAAGCCAACATATCCTAAATATAAAGTTGGTGGATGAATTACTAAAGCTGGATCTTGCAGTACAGGATTTATGTCAGCTCCATTAGATGGAGGTATGGGTAAAATAGTCTGAAAAGGATTAGATGTTAATAATAAGAAAAGTAAAAACCCTACAATAATTAAAGACAATATACCAATCGATAGGGATTTTATAGGATTTGTTTGAGTGATATTAAAATTAAATAAGTATCCCCATAGTGCTAAAAATTTGAGTGACTAGCAATATATAAAACACTAAAATTGTCTGTTGCAGCCAGCCAGACATAAAGACCAAATGAAATTAATAAAAATAAGAATGCATGGGAATATGTTCTTGAAATTAAATTGGAAACATATTCAGTATTTTTTATAGAAACTGCAAAAATTCCAGATAAAAGAAATAAACCGGTAGCTAATATTGTAAAAAAATGAGAAATCTCAATTATCATTTTTAATTTCTATACTTGGTGGCATATAATTTTCATCATGCTTCGCAAGGACCTCTTCTGCTTCGAATATATCATTTTGTAAATAACCAAGAGCAACCACTCCACTATCCTCTTTAAATAAGTCAGGTACGATACCCTCATAAATCACATCAATTGAGTTTTCGTAGTCAGTAATAACAAAAGATATCACCGATCCTTGTCGTTTTACCGACCCACTTAAAACCATCCCGCCTATTTTAATTCTTTTATTTGAGGATATTTCTTTATTCTTAAGCTCCGATGGAGTGAAGAAATAATCTAAATTTGTATTAAGGGAATATAAAATCATAAAGATTCCACTCATCGAGAATAGAAGAACAAATAAGATATTATAGATTCTTCTTTTTCTAGTTGGATTCATTAAATTTTTTCTTCAATTTCTTAATTTTTAAGTTATAGCCAATAAAAAAAGATAGCAAACTTATCAAAACTAATGCTACAACTGACCATACATAAATACCGTGTCCATTCATATATATGGCCTCACCTATTGAATTAAAAGCAAAATCAAACATATTCTTTAATCCATGACTTATTTTTTTCTCGTAAAAATATCTGATATTTTGAGGATATTATTACCAAGGAGATTATTATTCCAAAGAAACCAATCATTGAACCTATTAAAGGATATAACATTGATGGATCTATAGAAGGCTTATCCGTAAGAGTAATTGATGCTGACTGATGTAATGTGCTCCACCAATCAACTGATTTTTTTATTATTGGAATATTGATTGCTCCAACAATAGCCAACCATGATAATAATTTATCCGCTTTTTCATAATTGCTGAATGAACTGTGCAATGAAATCAAGCCTAGATACATAATAAAAAGAATCAAGGTTGAAGTAATTCTTGCATCCCATTGCCACCAAGTACCCCATGTAGGTATTCCCCAGATTGATCCAGACGTGAGGGCTATAAATGTAGTAAGTGCGCCTATCGGAGCAATTGAAATTACTAAATAAGCTGCTAATTTAACCCTCCAAACAATATAAACAAAACTGGCCACAGCCATCGATATATATAATGATTGTGATAAAAAGGACGCAGGAACGTGAAGATAAATAATTCTGAAGGAATTGCCTTGAACAAAGTCTTCTTGAGTGAATAATAGGCCCCAAATCAAGGAAAGAATATATATAATTAAAGAAGAACATAATATGAACTTATATGCCCTTTCAACTTGAAACATGTAAGTCTTTGGCGAAGCAAATTGATGTATAAAATTTTTAATCACTTTTATTTGTGTGCTGAACTCTTATTCTAGATGAGCTTTAATTATATATGATACAACTATAGGTACAGACACTATTATAATAGATAAACTACCTAATAATAAAAAGATAAACCCTGAGTAATTAATTTCTAGTTGAATTGCCGTAATGCTTTTGCCTAACACAATTAAAACTGGTAAAGCCATTGGCAAAGTGATAATTGCGCCAAGAACTGATCCCTTATTAAGACTTAATGAATTTCCTAATACAAAAAGATTAAGAAAAATATATGAGCTCATCATTGCAAAAGGCAATATTAACAAGCTTAAAGATAAATTTTCAGTGGTGCCTAGTGAGAAGATAAAACTTAATAGTGAAATGGGGATACCAATAAACAACCAATGAATCAAAACTCTTAATCCTACCAGATAACTAAAAGATGTCTCACTAATCAAACTCTGCTCAAGAGATCCATCATTATAATCTTCAGTAAAAATGTCTTCAGTTGCAAACATCATTGATAAAAGAATAGCTATCCATAGCACTGAAAAAAAACCAATTTCTAAATTTTTTGGACTAACTTCAAGTGTTAGCGGATAAGCTAACATTATTAACCAAAAAACCAGAATAGGTCCAAGCCAACTTCTTGTTTTCTTTCTGAGTTTTAGTGCCTCTAAAATTAAATATCTCATGTCTAATCTATTTTTATAGTTTTGGAATCAACATTACAATTTATGTGAGAAGTAAAAATAATTCCTCTTTCTTTTTGCAACTGTTTATTTAAAAAGTTACTCAAAATATTTTGACTTTCTATATCCAAACCAACAAAAGGCTCATCTATAACAATTAAGTTTGTATTACCCAAAAATATTCTTAAAAGTGCTAATTTCTTTTGCTGGCCATAAGATAGATTCGCAACCTTGATATCTAACAGTTTTTTTAGACTTAATGTTTCAAGATATTCTTTTAAATCCTTGTGATTTGACAATCCCATTAGCGTAATATTATCTTCAACAGATAAATAAGATTTGAGAGCGTTTTTATGCCCCAGATAAGCAATATTTTTTTTAATGTTAGCCTTAATTTCTCCTTTTGTAGGACTAGTTATTCCAAGAATAATTCTAAGTAATGTAGATTTGCCCGAGCCATTAGAGCCCTTAATATGCAAACACTCACCCTTTTTCAGAGAAAATGAAACACCACTAAATAGTCTATTTTCATTAATTTTATAAGATAGATTATCTGCGGTTATTAAGATGTCGTGCATAGAATTAAAAAAGATTAAAATTTTTGGTTCTTATTATAAGTGAGGGAAGCGGATTTTGTGGATCAATTCGTGTATAAAATCTTTTAGAAATTTCTTTAAATGGTTTTGATCCAAACTCACCAACCCCTCCAACAGAAAAATATAATCTTTTATTGAAGTAAATACCCTGTTCAATACTTGGAATGCTTCTTATATTTACTGAAAATTTCTTTAAACTTATTAAAATGTCTTTTTCTTTATTCTTAATTTCAAACCATCCCCAGGTTGATATATCTATCATTGATATCTTTTTTAATGCATTCTTAGATCTCTTATCTGGGATGCATGACGGAGGTAATAAAACAATAATTCTACCTTTAGCTTTTGCAACAAGATCGTCGATGGTTAAAACTATTTGATCTTTATCAGTGAAATTAGCAAATATATATTCTTCTGAATTATCAAGATCAGGTTTTTTTAAATTTTTTAACCTTTCAGATGAGCCAAGAACAATGTAAGTGATTAATTCTTGACTCAAATTTTTTATATCTTAGATAAGGCTTGCTCAAAGTCCGCAATAATATCATCAACATGCTCTAAGCCTATTGAGAGTCTGACATAGCCAGGTGTGATACCTGCCGCTAAAAGCTCTTCCTCGTTTAACTGACTGTGAGTGGTACTTCCAGGGTGAATTGCTAGACTTCTTGAGTCACCAATGTTTGCAACATGATAAACCATCTCAAGTGCATTGATAAACTTCTCACCTGATTCTCTGCCACCTTTTATCTCAAATCCCATAAGACCGCCGTTTCCTCGAGTTAAATACTTTTCAGCTCTTTCTTTTGCATATCCATCCATTAAAGATGGATAGCTAACTCTTTCAACAGAATCGTGATTTGAGAGATATTCAGCAACTTTTTGAGCATTGCTGCTATGTTCTCTCATTCTTAATGCTAAAGTTTCGAGTCCTTGTATAAACATAAATGCGTTGAATGGACTCATAGCTGCTCCCATATCTCTTAAAATAGTTGTTCTTGCTTTTAAGATATACGCTATTGGTCCTAAAGGTTTTACGGCCTCTGTCCAAATTGCTCCACCGTATGAAGGGTCAGGTGTATTTAAAGCTGGTTGTCTCTCAGGAACAGCTTCCCAATCAAAATTACCGCTATCAACAATAATACCACCTATTGAAGTGCCATGACCTCCAATAAACTTTGTAGTTGAATGCATAGAAATAGCAGCACCATGATCAAATGGCTTACAAATAACTGGAGCAGCAGTATTGTCAACTATTAATGGGATTCCTAAAGGTTTTCCTATTTCAGCAACTTCAGAAATTGGAAAAACTTCAAAGCTAGGATTAGGTAATACTTCTCCATAATATGCTCTTGTATTTTCATCAGTTGCTTTAAGAAAATTATCAGGGTCAGCCGGATCTACAAACCGTGCTTCAATACCCATATCTGATAAAACATTTTTAAATAGATTGTATGTTCCGCCATAAAGATGCGAGGAAACAACAATATTGTCTCCGTTAGTTGCCAAATTTTGAATAGCTACAGCTGATGCTGCTTGACCTGAAGCAACAGCTAGTGCACCAACACCACCCTCAAGGGCTGCAATTCTATCCTCAAGTACTGCACATGTAGGATTCATAATTCTAGAATAAATATTTCCTAATTCTGATAGTGCAAATAGGTTAGCAGCATGCTCAGTGTCATCAAATTGAAAACTTGTAGTTTGATGAATTGGAACCGCAACAGAGTTAGTATTATCATCTTTTCTCCATCCTGCATGAAGGCCTATTGTCTCTGGATTGCTATATGTTTTACTCATTATGAATACTCCCCTTTTCTAAGAAATTGATAAGTTAAGTATAGTAAATATTGTTTCATAACAACACCCTTAAATTTATATATACTAGAATATTATTTCTATATAATTATAATTAGCGAAGGAAAATTAATATGGCTAAAAAATATACTAATTTTAGAATAGGTGGCTCTCCACAGAAAGTAACAGATGACTACACAGTATGGTCAAATGATCTATTGCAAAGAATTATTGCAAGTAAAACTGTTATACAACCAGGTAAATCTACAATTGGCCATAAGCTCATAGATTCAGACGTTGTTTACATTATTACAAATGGTAGAGGTACTATGGAAATTGTAGAGTACATGAATACTGACGAAGGTCATGGTTCTAATCCGTCACATGGTATTGAGCATAAAGATTCTTATGAGCTTTCAGCGGGAGATGTAATACTTGTAGAGTCTGGAGACTACTGCAAAGTAGTCAATGATTCAGATCATGATCAACTAACTTACCTTAGAGTATTTGATAGAGGTGGTTGGAGACAATAAGTGATTAAAGCTCAATTGAGAAGCGATAAGCTTGCTGCAAGTCTTTCTATGGTTTGCGTTATTCATTGTTTTTTTGCTCCCTCATTACTTATTTTTTCATATAGTTTTTTATCATTTTCACTTGAAAGTGAACTTGTTCACTATTTAATACTTGCCACTGCTGTGCCTATTAGTTTATTGGCGTTATTCTTAGGGTTTAAAAATCATCAAACATATTCTTTTTTTTATATTGGTGTTGTTGGCCTAACCTTGATGACGCTTGCTGTAATACTTGGGGAAGGTAATATTGGTGAATCCGGAGAACGTTTTTTTACTACAATAGGCTCACTTATCGTCGCTTTTGCTCATTTTCAAAATCATCGTGCATGTAAAAATCTAGAATGCGATGACTGTCATGATTAAATTTAATATCAAACGATATTAATCAAAAATTAATTTTGCTACAACCGGAAAATGGTCTGATACACCCTTGCCTGTTATTGGATCAAATCTTTTAGGTTTTTGAGATTCACTATATGAGTTTGTTTCAGTAACATGCACTGTTATAGAATCTGGCATAAAGCTAACTCCTCTATCATGAGATAGAAAGATTGTATCCAGAAAGCTCCAAGAATTTCCATAGGAATAATAATGTGTACCCTTGCAATCGTCACAGCCAACTAAATGTGCGATACTCCAAGATTTTTCTTGTGAAGCATATATGCCTAATTGTGAGTCCTCTTTTTGATTAATATTAAAATCACCTAGGGCAATAGAGGGATATTGATGTTCATCTAGCAAACTTCTTAAGGTGTTTAAAGAGTCTATTCTCATAGAAACTGGGTGATATCCAGCAGGAAAATGAACATTATAAATTCTTAATTTTTTATCATTAACAATCAAAGTTGATTCCATTATTGGTCGAGTATCCTTATCCTCATTATCACCAGTAAATGAAATATAGTGTAGTTTTGTATCAATGATACTGAATTTAGAAATTATGGCATTATCAATGCCTCTGTAATCATCTCCTTCAACCAAAGCAAAATTCTTGTAACCATGTGGCTCAAGTAAATTAAATAATTGAGACAATATATTAAAATTTTCAACTTCCTGAAGAGCTAATATATCTGGACCAGAATTATCATATTTTAGAATTTCTGCTGCTAAGTTATGCAACTTAGTGTTTTTTGTTTTCTCATCCCAATCAAGATTCAAGCATTCATCCTTCCAGGATTTAACTCTAATAGAACTGCATGAATTAATATGTTTTTTTGACTGCTTTAATTCAATGGGTAAATAAGCCTTATCATTCTTTTTTGGATCATCAATCGTATCAAATAAATTTTGAGCATTTAGGGTCATAACACTGAATTCAAAACTAAATATTGATAATGAATAAGATATTAATATTAAGAATAAAGAATTACGCATTTATATCTTTTATATAGAGCTTAACATCAAATGGTAATTCAATATTTTTATTTTGCTCATTACATACATTCAATATATGTTGAAATCTATCGTCAGGAAAATTAACAATTTTCCTTTTTTTGAGATCAATATGACCAAGTATTGTTTCAAAAATTGCTGCAATCTGATTTTCTTTATTTTTTAAAATTCCAACAAAATGCATTAATTTTTTATTAACTTTATGTAAGACAAACGAGGGATGAACAGTTTCATTTAATTTAAATTCTTTTAGATATCTTATGTTGTCCTCGAGTGTAAAAGTAGAAAATCCACTTTCAAGATAAGATTGATCAAAGTTTAATTCATCAATGTAAAAAGATGTGTATGTGCTATCAAACAATTTATAGTAGTAATTAACATTCATATGGCCATTATGATCACACATTTCCTCAGAAACTATAATCACATCATGTATGTAAGGAAGTTGCTGCATCATCTTAGTATAAATAAAAAAAAGCCCAGTGAGTAACTGGGCTTTTTGTAAAAGTTATTGATTAAAAATCAAAGCCAAATTGTAATCCCCAGGTTCTTGGATCTGAGAAAGAGCCATTCAGCTGTCCACCCTGCAGATTACTTGCAGTTCTTAAGAACTGAAGCTGTCTATCATCAGCAAGGTTTTTACCATAAACTCCAACGTACCAGTCACCATCATTTGGTGTAAATTTAACTAACATATCAAAATATTTGTTAGCTGGGATTTTCATTCTTTCCATTTCAAAAGCACTTGAATTTGACTCATCTCTATATCTGTAAGATAGTCTTGCAGAAGTTTCGCCATTAGCTCCAGGGAAAACTTTTGTCAGAGACAAGCTGTATTCAAGCTCAGCTGTGTTTGGAAGTTGATTTCCTTGTAAGCTTTGAGCAACACCTTGAGCTACTGGACAAGGCAAACCTGCTGCTGGAGCAAATTGAGGAGCTAAACAGTTAAATCCACCTGATTTAAATAAGTTTATTCCATTGCTAAAAGCTGCACCAGTTATAGCACCTGTTCCATTTGGGTCTACTGCACCAAGATAAGCAACTAGCTGACCGCCAACTGGATCTAAATAATTAACAATAGATGTATCTGATGTGATTTCATTATCAATCATTAACCAACTGAATTGAATCTGAACTGTTTCAGATGGGAAAAAGGACATTAGTCCTTCAAAGCCAGTAATTTCTGCATCAAGGTTGTAGTTAATACTTGCATCATCAACAATAGCAGCTAAAAGCATACCTTTGTTATCATTTCTGAAGATGTTCATATTTAATAACATTGCGCCATCTAGGAATATACCTTTTAAACCAAGATCAAGAACTCCAGTCTCTTCTGGATCATATGTGCTGGAGCTTGATCCAGCATTAACACCACCTGCTTTTGTAGCAGTTGTATAACTACCATAGACCATTACGTCATCACTTAAATAATGCTGTAAAGCAACTTTGTATGAGGATGATGTGTCAGTGACAGTTCTTTTTTGCAACATTCCAGGTATATCTCTAGGATTTGCATAAGCATTACCGCCTCTTGCAACATATTGTCTTCCAACTAAGTCATTGAAGTTTGAACTATCAACTAGGAAGTCATCATACCTTGCACCAATGGTTAACATGGTATCTTCGTTTAGATCAAAATACATCTCACCATAAAGTGCTTGTGATTTTGTTCTAACATGTTGATCACTTAGAGTACCTCTTAAATCAACAGGAACTGTCATGTCAGGCATTGCATTAATTCCTGCAACAATACCGCCATAAGCTTGAAGAACTGCAGCTGCTTGTGCACCTGTAATTAAACCGGCCTGAACTTGTTGAACACTAGGAATTACAGCCATAAGCTGGAGTAATTGACTATAAAAAGCAAATCCACCTTTATTAGAATAATCTAAACCTGTTAAACCAAATAATACTGGAGCATATGGATGAGCACCAAAGTCACCAATTAACTGAGTACCCATAGTTTGAACTCTATACTCATTATCAGTAGTATCATCATACCAATAATACCCAGCTGTATAGTTAAACGAACCATCGAAGTCAGAAACAATATTAATTTCAGCTTGTTTATTTTCAGTTTCTACATCAGAGAAGTCATAAGTTCTGTCAGAGTTAGCCATTTCACAAAATTGAATATCGCCACCAAAACAAACATTTGCTTCAACTGGAGGCAGCCCTAGAGAGGCTCCTACACCTAGTAATGGAACCGTGGATATACTTCCATCATTATCATTCATTTGATGGAAATCTCTTGTTGAATAGGTATATTTAACAATCATGGTTAAATCATCATTTAGATCATGAGTGAGCTCTAAATTTGTAACTTCTGATTGTTGATAATGAGTTGGTATTCTGTTTAGATATAACTCATCAAAGCCATCTGAAAGAGATGGGCCATATTTATTAACAATTGTTCCTGGATCGATTAATGAGTAGAAACCAAATAAGCCTGCAACATGGCCTCTTGTATCTGCAGCTTGGTTAAGACCTCCTCTTTCATAAGGCGAGCAACCAAAGAATTGATCCTGAGCACAAAAAGATACCTCTTCTTGTGGTCTATTATCATCACTTTCTTGTCCAGAATATGTGAATTTAAAATCTGTTGTATCACTTATATCCCAATCTAATGAAATTCTTAACCCAACATCGCTTCTATCATCAAAGTCAGTACCTGTATTTGGATTATGAATCATACCGTCCCTGCTATTAGACATAAAAGCTATTCTTGAATTGACGCTATCAGAAAGTGGTATATTTACTGCGCCCTTCATAAGCGATCTACCAAAATTACCGCCTTCAACATCGATATAGCCGCCTAATTCCGATGTAGGTCTTTTTGTAATAAGGTTAATAACTCCTTGAACTGAATTTCTACCATTTAAAGTACCTTGAGGCCCTTTTAATACCTCAACCCTCTCTAAATCCATAAATCCAAGGTCAACAAATTGACCAGTTCCAACACTATGACCGTTCATATTAGTTACTAATGATGAAACAACAGCAGCACCAATACCATATGAACCAATACCACGCATTGAAAAAGCTGAACCAGATCCAATTCCTTTACCAAAACCAAATCCTGGTACAACTTCGGTCAAGTCTGATAAGTCATATATTTGCTCATCTGCAAGCATATCAGCAGTAAAAGCTTCAACCGAAATAGCAATATCTTGAGTTGATTCTTCTTTTTTGGTCGCGGTAACTACAACTTCTTCTACTTCTTGAGCAAAAATAGAAATTGAGAAAGCAACAGTCAGAAAAGTTGAAAATAAATATTTCTCCATGTTCTTGGATCAGTAATTGTTGCAAATTTTGCACCACCTTGTAATCCGCTGGCTAAATACCATGAACCTACATACTTATCATCATTAAGGTTTTTGGCCTCTAATTTAAAGAACCAATCACCATTATTAGGTCTATATGTTACTGAAGCATCCCAGTATTTGTGTTCTGGAATTCTGGTTTGGTCTTCATTGTAAACAGTTCCTTCTCTTTCACCCATAAATCTGAAAGCCAATCTTGAACTAACGATACCATTTGTTGTAGCAAAGTCTTTATTCAATCCAACGCTGTATGATAATTCAGGTGATTGGGGAAGCTTGTTACCAGATACATCAACTGGAGTACCTAATCCAGCTTCTGGACAATCTACACCACCTAAAGGATTAAAAGGCACAGTACACATATAACCTGCTGATTTAAATACATTACCTTTATCAGTAGTTGTTAGTGCGAGCGCTCCTAACGCGTCAACATTAACTCTATTTCCAAGACCACTAGTAGCATTTAGGATATTTACAGGATTAATTAAGCTTAATGCTGTAATTTCAGAATCTACTTTTAACCATGTCATATCAATGCTAGTTGTTTCGTTTAAGAAGAATAATAGATTACCTTCAAAACCATTAATTTCAGCATCAGTATTAACGTTTCTAGAACCTGCGTTAACAATAGAAGAAATTAACATACCGTCTGTAGTGTTTTGGAAGTAAGCAGCATTAAACAACATTGCGCCGTCAAGAAGAATACTCTTCGTACCTATCTCAAATACAGCGGTTTCTTCTTGAT
>LULI01000396.1_pt1 | contig 11236 bp, 13 predicted proteins | sample 728191 | NCBI WGS metagenome assembly LULI01 (sample SAMN03860293, study PRJNA289734) | marine metagenome | biome: seawater column; feature: ocean; material: water; isolation source: Red Sea water column Station 169 - depth 50m | place: Saudi Arabia: Red Sea | collected 2011-10-15 | depth 50 m | reverse complement strand
CAGCAACTGTTACTGTCAAAGTATAATTTTTTGTAGCGAAGAAATTATTAGAAGCTACTTGTAATACTGTTCCATCTCCCGGTGCAGTTAGGGTCGTATAAAAAAAAAATATTGTGTCTTGAAAGTAGGTTACTGCCATTGTAAATTTACAATCCTTTTCTTAAGAATAACAGGGGGAAATGTTCTTACCTGTGATTAGTTTCTAAGAATAAACGTGTTCCTACAGCAACATCAGCCGGTCCTGGTAGTGCTTGTATAAACTCTGCACCTTCTCTATTAAATCGATATCTAGCTTGTTCAGGATTACGATAGTTAGGTACATAAAGATGCATTGCTAATCTATCTGTTTCATAAATATAAATTTCTGTCCATGTTTTTAAAGTCTGTTTAAAATCAGAAGTTGAAACAGTACGGTCAACGTCACCAAGAATACTTTCTATTCTATTTTTTGGAATAGTATCGTTATTAACACTACCAGTCATATCTGTTCTCTTTTCTGCTTCATCACATCTACTAACCTGTTCTACAATCTTACTTACCCAAAAAGAATCCTGAACATTATTAAGAGCTTCTTCTAGTCGAGCTTGGTCACCGGCTGGTATAGAAGTTATGTTATAACCTAAATGCCAACGTACTTTTGATTGTAAAAAGGTATCGAGCTTCATTCAAACAAGTAAAATTTACCTGCTATTAGTCTACTCTCACTAAGTTCTCGTTAAAAATTGCATCCCAATCAATTCTTTTAATACCTCTTAGCTGTTCAAGCTTTGTATATCTTTCTCCTGTCATTGTTGTTTGAAGATCTTTAATATCTCTAGCAGTTTTCAAACCAACACCGGGAAGTGTATCAGCAATTTGTCTTGCACTGGCAGTATTAATATTTAAACGTCTATCTAATGGGAAAGTTTCACGATTAGTAGGCTTTGCACTTTTATCTCCGGAAGATTGAAGTTCAGCTGTTAATCTCTCTTCAGTTTTAATTTTTTCATTAGTTGCATCAATATGAGGTATTAAATCATCTTCATGAACGTAATCAACCTCATCATTTGCATTTACGACCATGTAAATACCTTCACCATGCTGAGATATTTTTTCAACTAGTCCACCAGTTATTTTGTGTTGATATAACATAATAAAAAATGTTTTCCTAAATTTAGCTTACCTTAATTAATTTTTCTTGACAATGAAAAAGCGAGCCATTAAGACTCGCCTTTCCAATTAACTATAAGGATATAGATTATGAATCTGTTCCGCCTACTTGTGAAGCAAAGTCCACGAATGAGGAAACATCATCCCAAGTTACAGCTTTTGCTGGGCGTAGGTAGTTAACTCTACAAACGATGTAAGCTGCTCTACCAGCATCACTATCGTCAGATGAGATAAATACACCGTCACCACTAACTGTAGTACCTGTGACAGCATCGACGTTATAAACTTTGAAAGTTGTGTCTGCTGTTACTTTGTACAACATAGCGTTTGCAGCATCCTGATCATCAATACCAGCTGTAGTAACAGATGTCCAGAAAGGAATCTTCGCAAGTGTTACATTTTCTGATCCTTGAGTAAACAGTGAACTAGCACAAGTTAATGTACTTGAAGCTGCTGCATTACCTAATGCCTGTGTAGCTGGAACACCAATTGGGTTACCACTATTATCAGGACCAAGGAGTAGAAGCTCAGTAGTTGTACCACCAAGATCTGCTGTTATTGGAGATGCTGGGAAGCTAGGTAGACCACCAGAAGGTGTGTCCTGTGCAATTGCTATGGATGCTCCATAAACATATGCAGGTCTGTCTGTACTAGCCTTGACCACTAAACTTGTGCGGTCATCTCTTACTCTGTCACTTACTCTTCTATCTGGAGAAGGTACAGTGATGTTGAAACTTTTGTTACTAGCTTTATCAGCTGCTAAGTTAGTTACTTTTACATAACCAATCTGTTCAAAAGCTTCAATTCCAGGCCAACCGAATACACCTTCATGGTTGAATGATGATAAACCGTTGATCTGATTACCGGGTTGTAGGATTGCTCCTGCGTCACTCTTGTAAGTTGCCATTAGTTAATACCTCCTATTACTCTGTAATTGTGAAGGCAGTGGTAATGAAGTCCTTATTCAAGTTTGCAAAACCAGCATATAGCTGCCATATAAGGATGATGAATCTTGAGAAGTCATCATTGTTATTGATTAAAACTTGAGCGTTAGGACCACCGATACCAACACCGATAGCTTGAGGACCAAAGAATAGTCCTGCTGGAGTTGTCTTAGATGCAGCTCCATTTCCATCTCCAATATCGACCGTAATTGTTTTAGATGGGAAGTTTGTAGATTCAAAGAATCTTACTCCTTCAAATACGAATCCAGAAGGCATAACTGGTTCACCAGCTACGAACTGAGCTTGTCCATACTGACCACCAGCATAGATTGCTTGGTTAGGACCCATTGCACCCATTAAAGGTGAACCTTGTCCCATTCCTGGATATCTAGCTACCTCACGGAAGCCTTGATCTGCTCTGAGATCTTTCATGAATGAAGGATCTGCTATGCAGCGATAGTAGCCATCACCAAATACTGGTACGTGACGCTTTCTTAAACTCTTAACTACCTCAAGAAGGTCAGTCTTTACATTGAACTTGAAACGCTCAGAAGCATATTCTGTAGCAGAGTATGAGTTCAAAGTTGTTGAGTTAGACTTTGTCTTTGTATTTGGATAGTAGTAACCACCCTGTGTATCAGATGAAGCACCACGAGATTCAGATTTGAATAGTTCATCAATGAATACTCTGTCTCTCCATCTTCTATAGTCATCTAATAAAGTCAGTGAGCCAATTGATTGATGGAACATATTAAGGTTCCCAGTGTCAAGAAGCAGACGCTGAGCTGTCATTAGAGTTTCTCTAGCAATTTTAAATGTGCTAGGAAGAGTTGTGTTGTTAGGGTCAGCTGGACCTGTATACTCTCTAAGAGATACAAGCACCTTGTCCTTCACGATAGATCTGCTATTCGCTGTTCCGATAGTCTGGTCTTGAGTCCTCTCTCTAGAAGTCTTAGTACCAGGATTACCAAAGAAACGATAACGGTCTAACTGAACGGTCTGCCCTGGCTGCTTAGTGAAATCATGTACGACCACTGGCTCGGAAGCCATTTCTACGATATACGCAGGATGAGGTCTATACAGCTCTGCACCAAGCAGCTTCGGAAAATCGTTATCTATAAACATTTTTAGAAGTCAGCTAGGTTTGCTGATAGTGAACACTGGAAAATAAATTCCAATATATAAATTATAAATTGACTTAATATTCTACTTATTTAAGTTTCTGGGTTTATTACTGATTGAGTTGTAGTCCCATTTAACATATTTGCAGGTGAATAAGTTGTTGGAGGAACAGTACCAATTCTACCCATTGGATTAATATATCCATCATCTGGCTGAAGATCAGGCTGTGATGCAGCTTCCATTTGCTCTTCTAAAGCCATCATTCTTAAAGCAGTTTCTGCCATATTTTTAGCTTTTTTTGCTTTTTTGTGTTCCATTTACTTTTTACCTTTCCCTGATTCTAATGGAGGCTGACCTACAGGAAGTTGACTTAATCCTGCAGCCGGTAAATATTGTGCTAAAAACATTTGCTCTTCAGACATGATCATCTTTTGAGTTGCCTCAGCAGCATTTACATTTTGTGGAGCTAATAAACCGTTAGCTGGTAAAGGAGATCCGGGTAAATTTAATTTTAAATATGATGCATCTAAATCAGAGGGCATAGCAGCTGATTCTCCAATCCTTGTATCTCCCTGTCTCATTCTTATATTCGCATATTCATCTACATTTCCAGACATTACTTGATTCTGAATATCAGTACCACCAAATCCTACTAACTGGGGTGAGCCTATAGCTCCACCAGCTGTTCCTAAACCTGACAAAAATTGATCAGCTTTTTCAGTTGTACTTTTTTTCTTTTTCATATTTAAAAATAAAATGGGGTGGAAGCCCACCCCTTTTAGATTTACTCCATTACAAGAAGTTTCTGACGGAATACTTCAGGATTTTGCTGAGCAGCATTTAGATATCTCCATGCATTTTGTGGATCACGGTCTGCAGCACCACCAAAGTCTTTCCAGAAGTCTCCGGGATCGGCTGGAGTCTGTGGCTGTGGAGGAACAGGCATCTCAGGTCTTACAGGAGCTTGAGCCTGTATCTGAGGATTCTGAATTTGCTGACCGGCAAAAGTAGGAGCAGCTGGAGCTACGTTATCCTCTTCTACTGGATATGGTCCTTCAGGTCCGAAGAACTCACATGTGTAATCTGCTAATACATCTGGATCTGTCAAAATCTGTTCGTAAGCTTTATGCTCTTGTGACATTTCCTGTAATAAACCAACAGCTTCTTGTAGTTGCTGATTTGTTGTTATTAATGAATCTTCAATCTGACAAGCATAGTTATTTAAAACTGCAGGAGCATCAGCACCGAAGTGGTTGATGACTTCAAGACTAGCTTCGCTTACTCCGTTTGCTAGGAGCTGCTGGTCTGTTATCTCTGGAGAAGTTTGGGAATAACTGTTGGAGTATGCCTGGTTGCTGTTGTTCGAAGGCGTATAAGTCTGCTGAGCCGGATTGCTGAACTGGGTTGTTTGTGGGTATCCGTAGTTGCCCTGGTCTACTGCTGGTGTCGCCTGAGACTGTTGACCCTGGAACGGGAATTGAACTGGTGAACTCAGGAGTCCTACCACCCTGTTGAACGCGTCCTTGTATGGGTTCTCCGCTTGTGGACTCGCCTGTTGTGGCTGGGGGCTGTACGCTGTAGGGGCTGATTGGTAACCCTGAACCCCCATCTGGGCTTGCACTTGTGGTGCTGGTGCCACCTGTTGGGTTGTTGGGGCTACCCATTGTGGGGAAGTCGCCACGGAAGGAGCTTGGGCTGCTGTTTGAGGAGCCACGTAGCTGTTCACTTGGGTCTGGGATGTCTGGGGTGCTGATTGGGTCTGAGCTGCGGTAGCGTCCTGCATAAGTTACCTCTTTTTGTAATGACTCTAATGTACGATATAAGAATGGAGTTAGATCCAATCTAGGATCTGCTGCCATTGGAAGGTTTGGCTGCTGAGGGTGTGGAGTCCTCATTTCTTGATTTATTAAGTCAATAAATGAAGAGTACGCCCTTTGTACTTCTCCTACCATTCTGAATGGAAAACCGGAAAGCATCCCAGCAATTTCGTCATCAGTTTTAGAAGGAAATAAATACTTCAGTGCTTCTATACTATCAACCCCCAATTCTTGAAGGTTTCTAGTAAATATGGATTGGTTCAATTTATCCTGTGCTGTATCTTCATACACAGGACCCATCCATCTCCAAAGTACCGTTCTATCTCCATCAGGTGCAAGTCCTACAACACCATCAGGAACCTCTTGTTTTTCTAGTGCTTCATCAACTGCAGCCTGTAATTTTTGTTCGTATTTAGCTTTTTGTTTATCATATTTTTCTAATGCTTTATCTAATGCTTCTTGATCATCTGTAGCTTCAGGTGGTACTGGATATTTTAGTCCGGCAGAAAATGCAAGAGATTTTCTAAATATTTGTTCTTCTTGATAAATAATTAATTCAAAAACTTTGCAAATTCCATATTGATAAATCTGTAAACATTTCTTTTTAGCTGTAGCACTAACTCGACCATATGCTGATTTAATTTCAGTTGCGGTTACATTAGTAATACTTAAGTCATCTATACCCCCAAGAGCTAATCTAATTTCACTTCTTAATTGTTCTGTATAACGAGCTTGATCGGATCCAACAGGATTAGGTGTAATAAATCCAACACGATCGGAAGGCTCCAAATTAGCTATAACTCTTGGTACTCTCATTCCACTTCCGGGTTTTCCTGAGTATCCGGCAGGGGCTCTTGTTACAGGATCAGATTTATATGTAGAACTAAATAGGTCAACATTCGAACCAAAACCAGACTGACTGGATATACTTGGTCTTTGTGCAGTTTCAGAGTCACTTTCTACAATGTCTTGTTTAGGTCTAGATGAGAGAAGAGTTGGATTACCAAAGAATGATAAGTTTGCTCTAATATTTTTTACCATTTCATCATGAGCAATGATTTGATTAGCTAAAAATTCAAATTCACCTGAACCTTCAGTTCCAAATGCATCAGGATTATTAAATACTTCTACACATGGAATAAACTCCATAGTATTTTCTACAATTTTTTTATCAAAAGCTGCAAAATTTGTGCTTTCTTGATCAAACTTTAATTCTTGCTCACTATGAATCTCTTCTATTTCTTTTGCGGTAATTTTTAGACGCATATATCTTTTATCTGTATTTAAACCAACTCCAGCAAAACCTTTAGAAGATTTCACTTTGTATGGATAGATAACTACTACTTCTTCAAGATCTCCCTCTGGCGAATAATATGATCTATAAGAATCTTTATTAAACCAATAAATTCTATATGATTTTTTTGTAGGTCTTATATAAAATAAACCTTTTCCATAAACTAAAAATCTATCCCATATTGCATCAAGTCTTGCATCTAATTGATTAAATTTAATTACTTGCTGTATAAAATCAAATCTCTGAGTTCCAAGGTTATCTTGCATTGGATAAAACTCGACTCCTTGTCTTATCCCAAACATCTTCATCTGGGATAAATGAGAACTAATTAGCATAGTATCTGCAGTTCCCTTACCGTCCCTTGTAATGACGGATTTAATCATATCCTCCAGAATCGATTTGCTATTGCTTTCACTCATTAGATTAAGAACCCAGTTTACTGATCAATGGTGTATCCAGCGTGAACACGTTTTAACGTAATCACATCTCCCTCACATTCTACTTCAAACCTTTCATTAGGTTCAAGTGCCATGTCGTGGCATAGTTCATCAGGAAGACAAATTACAGCAGATCCATAAGCATCTTGCTCTAATTCGATTTTGTAATACGTAGTTGCCATTGTTTGTTGATAGTAATAGTTTAATTGGTCAATACTCTAACTCAAGTTTTCCGCGAGTCATTAACCCATTACATAGCCACACTAAGGCATCTACACAATCGTCATGTGAGCTAACCCCAAAATTTATAATCTCATCTGTTAAAGGACCCATCTTTCTAAACTTGTTAAATATTATTTTTCTTTGTTCGAAAAGTCCCATAATTCCTCGAAATCTTGCAACTTTATCTCCACGAAAACCTTTAACAGGATGCCAAATTAAATTATATAAACCTTGTTCCTGTAAACATATTCTTTTAAAGTCAGCTTCTAATGACGCTTGATATGCCACTGCCTCTGACCATACATCTATAGAACTACCTGTCGGAAAATAATTTTTACCATCTTTATGTATTATTCCCCATTCTTCCATCATTTCCATCAAAAGTTCTAATTTTTCTAAATTTCCCATCACCCTAACTCTTTTACAATCAATAATATGGATTTTATCTTTTACTCTGCCACCCATAACAAAAACTGTGTAATCATTCTGTTCTCTAACTCCAGCAGATAAATCAACACCAACTCCTAAAGAATCAAATTCAGTTGATATAGTTCCTTTAACAATTAAATCTGGAGAAAGAGATAATTCACTTGTTTGTACAATTTGATTTTGATATTGAAAACTAAAAGCTACAGGTGCAATTCTTCTTCGGTCAGCAAGATAATCAAGTGACCACATCTCCGGCCAATATGATATTTCTTCGCCTTCTTTATCTACAGTAATAGCTGATTGAACTATTTGTTTCCAACCACTAGAAGGTAAGAATGTAGTGTTGTGAATATCATCATGTCTAAATCTAGTTCCTAGACAAATAGCTCTTGCACCTTCAAACATAGTAGGAACAATAACTGCATTCCAGTTATCTTCCATAGCTTGGCGAATATCTTTATTTTTAATATCATCAGCACTTTTTATTGCGTCATCTATTATGCAAAGATGAGATCTTTTAGAAGTAACAGCACCTTTTAATCCGGCACAACAAACACTAAATTCTTCTTCACCAGTGGATTTAATCCCTGCAAACTTCCAATCTATACTCCAATATTCATTAGAATTAATTCCCTTAGCAATCTTTACCATAGGAAAAATTTCTTTATAAATTTTACTTTCTTCTATAATTCTTTTTATTGCTGCACTCTTTGGTCGAGCTACATCAACGGTATAAGAAATATATAAAATTTTTAAAGGTAATTTATTTAAAGCATGTACCCCAATAGCCCATGCTGTATATAAACCTAATACTGTAGATTTAGCAGATCCTCTTGGAGCAAGAATATCTATATTCGGACCGGCTATACCTTTTAAACAAATACTATCATCATTCGTACAAAGATATTTATGCCATTCGAGGTGGTGTTTCGCAGGTGGTTTTCCCCCTACGACATCACAAAAATATGCAAAATCTTTTCTAGCTTTTTCTACATCAACATTAGAAGTTTTTTTAACTACTTGTTGTTTTGCAGCTGCTCTTGCTGTACGTCTGTAGACGCTATAAATACTGGTTCCTGCCATGTTTGTAGCATAGCGTGTTTTGGCTTAAGATTCTTCCTGAAGTATTTTTGTCCAGACTCCCATAGATGCTTCCTGTAAAGGACCTTCAATTGGATCATCTCTAAATATAGATAGCATCTCTCTTAATGCTCTATCAGCACCAGCAAGAATTAATCCTTGTTTATCCATGAGAACTTTTTTATCATCAATTTGTTTTATAGCTCCACGTAGTTCTTTTTGAAGCATTGCTATTCTGGCTGCACCCATATCTTGTTTAACTAATCCCATATCGATAGCTTGTCTTAGCTTTGCAATATCTTCACGCATATTATCTATTTCTGTTTCTAAAACTTCATTAAAATTTCGTTTTTTAAATTCTTTTGTAGACCATTCATTACATTCCACTATTGTCCCTTGGAATCCTAAAAATCGGGAAAATAAATATATCTGTACTGGAGAAGCTGTTTTTTTACAAAATTCAAGGAAGGATTCGCGATCTTTGTTATTTAAAGATTGAACCCATTTCTTCATACTCTATAAGAACCAGTTGCCTGTTCGAAATCTCTATTCTCTTTATAGCGTCTGAACATCTCTTGTTGCAAGTCTGTTGCTCTCTGTTCCCTACCTCTTTCTCTTGTTCCAGCACGTTCCTCTATTCCTGTAGTACGGATTCCGGCTCTCTGCTGTCTTCCTTGTTCAGCAGCAGTCAATCTCGTTTGTTGCCCTTCAGTTCTTCTGATACCTCTAGTTTCCTGTCCAGTAGTTCTGATAGCTGCTCTTTCCTGTTGACCTCTTTGTCCAATCTGTCTTTCTTGACCAGCTAAGAGTTGTCCCTGTGTTGCTCTTGTTTCTTGACCAGTAGTTCTTGTTAATGCTCTATCCTGAGATCCAGCTGTTTCTAATCCTCTTCTATACTCAAGACCTGTTGTTGCTGTTAATGCACGATCTTCTTGACCTTGAGTTCTTATTGTTCCCCTTGTCTCTTCTCCAGCTACTCTTGTTGTTAATCTATTTTCAGCAGCAGTTGCCTGTGTTCTTCTTATATCTTGTGTAGCAAAGAAGTCAGCATTAGTTCTATCTAACTGAGCTCCTAACTCCATATTTAATCTTGTTTGTTTATTAGCAGCTTCATTTAATGCCGTCTGTGTCTGTACAGATTGAGAGGGAACTTGTGTAAGCTGTGGTGGCTTAGCTGGTTCTGATTTAATTATATTTGGTGGTGGACTAGATTTTCTTCCCATGCGTTTTAAAAACTATTATCTAAATTTTAGTTCAACCAAATTTAAACACTAAAGGTTGCTGTTGGATTTCTTATTCCTTTTGCAGCTACTTCTCCGGCCTTAGCATACGCATCAGCTACAGCTCCTAATTCACCAGCAAATCTAGTAGCTGAAGCTACCCTTCTTCTTTCTCGTGCATCTGGCATACTTTGTTTTGCTAACTCTGATTCTAAAAGTTGCTGTTGTTTGAACGTAGATAGTCTTTTGTTAAATTCCTCTATGTAAGGCAAATTAGCTCTCATTATAGCCATTTCTAAAGTAGTATCTGCCAATCTACCTTTTCTACTAATCTTATCTTGTTCTCTAATTAAATCTAAATTAAATTCTTTTAATTTATCTAAATCTGCATAAGGATCAAAATTTTCTTTTTCTTGTTTAGCTTTGTCTTTTAAAGCTAAGGTATCTGTAAGACTTTTTGGTAAAAAGAAATCTTTTCTAGGAATAACAGGCTGAAAAAATCTACCAAGCCTAGTCTCACGAGGAACGACATTAAGATCTCGTAAATTATATCCAGCACCCTCTAATGCCTTTACTCCAGCTGATGGTGATATGTTTTGATCTTTTATGAAGTCAGAAAGTTTGTAATTAACATATTTGTTATTACCTACTTTTCCGGTATCAACACCTTTTAAATCAAAAAAATGCTCTGTCATCTTAGTAGTTGTACTGAGTTGTTAAAGCTGTACCAGCCTGTTGTGCAGCTGTTGTTCCCATCTGTCTTGCTGCTGCAGCCATTCCTTGAGTTAGAGCTGCATTAGTTGCAATATTCTGAGCAATACCTCTTGAAGCTATGCTTCTTGCAAAGTCATCCTTCTTAGCTTGTTCAGAGAACTTACGTACAGTTGGAAGAATAATATTCTGAGCATCTCTCAAAACTTCGGCATCTTTAATAGTTCTAAGTCTTCTACCTGCATCTAAACCTAAAGGACTTAAAACATCAAGAGGTAATCCTGTTGGACCTATGTTTCCATAAGGACCCATTCCAGGTGGTAAAGGAACTCCGCCCATACCTTCTCCTCTAACTGAACCATATCCTAATAAGCCTGCAGCTCCACCGCCTAGACCTCCTTGTCCACCTGCCATAGAACCTCCACCACCAAGATTTCCAACACCGGCTGCTTGTGCAGTTAATCCAACACCAGCTAAAGGAATACCTATTCTTGCAGCTCTTTGAAGACGCTCTGGGGTAAGAGCACTCATTACTGCTTTTTGTCCTTCTAATCCACCAATTTTAGATCCTGCTTTACCTAAGAGATTCTGAACTCCCATTCCTCCTGCCATTCTTGCTCCTTTAATTCTTGCAGCTTGTGTAAGTCCTTTTCCAGTTGCACCAGTTGCATATCCAAGTGCTCCACCGAATATCGCCTCTCCTATATTTCCCTTCTTTAATCCCGGAGCAGCTCCAGCTGCTGCTGATAATAATGGTAATGCTTTTAGACCAAACTTACCGGCCATTAACAATGCAGGTGCAACCATCTCT
>LULI01000605.1_pt1 | contig 11261 bp, 10 predicted proteins | sample 728191 | NCBI WGS metagenome assembly LULI01 (sample SAMN03860293, study PRJNA289734) | marine metagenome | biome: seawater column; feature: ocean; material: water; isolation source: Red Sea water column Station 169 - depth 50m | place: Saudi Arabia: Red Sea | collected 2011-10-15 | depth 50 m | reverse complement strand
CGCTGGGCCGGTGCATTTGCCGACCCCGCTCGGCGTCGACCGGGTGGATGTCGAAAGCGCGGAAGAAATGGCTGAAGCGGTGCGTGCGGCGCTGCCCGCCGATGCGGCCTTCATGGTGGCCGCCGTCGCGGACTGGAAGGCGAGCCTGCCTGCCGGACAGAAGATCAAGAAGCGCGGATCGCGCCCGCCCGCGCTCGAACTCGCGGAAAATCCGGATATTCTGGCAAGCCTGGGCCAGGCCGAAGATCGCCCGGCCTTGTTGATCGGGTTCGCGGCGGAGACCGAAAACGTCGTCGACAATGCGGTCGCGAAGCGGGTGCGCAAGGGGGCGGACTGGATCGTCGCCAACGATGTCGCCGATACGGGGCAGGGTTCGGTGATGGGCGGCGATCGCAACCGGGTCCACATCGTCACGAAAGATGGCGTCGAGACTCTGGACGAAATGCCCAAGCAGGATGTCGCGCGCGAGCTGTTGCGCCGCGCGGCTGCGGTGCTGGAGGAAGCGCATGACTGATCCGGTGGGCGTGAAGATCAAGCGTCTGGCGCATGGGGCGGGGCTGGCGCTGCCTGCCTACGCTACGAAAGGCGCGGCGGGCATGGACGTGCTGGCGGCGGAAGAATGCACGATCGCGCCCGGCGCACGCCATGCGGTGGCGACTGGGTTCGCGCTGGCGATCCCCCAAGGGTACGAGGTCCAGGTGCGCCCGCGTTCGGGGCTCGCGCTCAAGCATGGGATCACCGTGCCCAACACGCCGGGCACTATCGATTCAGACTATCGCGGCGAATTGAAGGTCATCCTGATCAATCACGGTGGCGAAGATTTCGCCATCGCGCGGGGCGACCGGATCGCGCAGCTCGTCCTCGCCCCGGTGGTGCAGGCACGCTGGAGCGAGGTGGAGGAGCTGGACGAGACCGCGCGCGGGACGGGCGGCTTTGGATCGACCGGCGGCCACGCGAAACTGGGCTAAGCGCTCGCCGCGCGGTGGAAGCACATTGCCGCCGTGCTCCAGATGCCGGCAAAGACGATCAGAATGCCCCATTCGACTTCGTGGCCAGGCATGGCGCTCGTCGCATAGAGTCCCGACGCGATCTGCCCCAGCGCGACGCCTGCAAACACGAAGCGCAATATTTTGGGGCGAAAACGCACGGCGAGCGTGACGATGGCTGCGGCGACGACCATCAGGCTGATGGCGATATTCACCGGCTCCCCTTCGGCCCCGATGAACCCGACCGCCGCATTGGCCCACAGAGTGAGGAAGCCCGCGACCGCCGCGATGGCGAGGCCGAGCGTATGCATGCCGCCGCGTCCGACTCGCACTGCAATCTCCAGCCCCATGCCGAGCGAGAAGAGCAGCACGCCGGCAAAGACGAAATCGAGCGCGGTCCACTCTACCTCGTCGGTGAAGCGCATAGCGATGGCGGGCAACAGCAGCAGCGCCAGCGCCGCGCTCCACCCGGCGATGCGCCAGCCGTTGAAGAAGTGTGATTGGGACGAGGGGGGCTGGGGCGAGTCGATCATGGTTCAATTCCTGCGGTTTCGATGGCGATCCTATGCCTTGCCATGCGCCTGAGCGGCATGAGCAATTCCTGAGGAAAGCCGAAGCTAGGCGTGAAAACCTTCCCGTCGCGACTCCTTTGGCATAGGCCGAAGCGCGAAGAGGGGAGCATGACCGACACTTTGCCCATCCTGTGGTTCGATGGATTCGCGCTCGATCGCGCCGACCGGCAGGGCTGCCGCGATGGCGCGCCGCTCGATCTCGGCAGCCGCTATTTCGACGCTCTGGTCCTGCTGGTGGAAGCGCGCGGGGCGCTGGTGTCCAAGGACCGCTTCATGGACGAAGTCTGGCGCGGCATTCCGGTGACGGACGAGGCGCTGACTCAATGCATCCGCACTCTGCGCCGCGCTCTGGGCGACGAGGCGGGCAATCCGCGCTTCATCCAGACCGTGCCCAAGCACGGCTATCGCTTCCTGGCCGAGGTCGAGGAGGAAGCTGAAGCTCAAAGCGTGGTTGAGAGCGCATACACCTCTGTACTTTTGCAGCAGGAACCCGGCCCCGGACGCCTCGCCGCAGCGACCACTCTTGGCGGGACATTGACCGGCGTTATCGGCGGTCTGTTCTACGGCATTGCTGGGGCGTCGGGCGGCGCATCGACCGCGCTGGTGCTGACAGCGCTCGTCGCTTTGCTGGGCACTCTCGCGGGAGCGGGCATCGGGCTTGGCATGGCGAGCGCTTTTGCATGGCGGGGGCGGATCGATGCGGTGCTGATCGCCGGAGCCATGCTGGGCGGCATGGCGGTGGGCGCGCTGGGCGGGACGATGGGCAGGGACGGCGTGGGCCTCCTGACCTCGCAATCGATCGGCGCGGTGGCGAGCCTGGTCGAAGGCCTGATCATGGGCGGCGCGATCGGTTGCGCGCTCTGGCTGGCATGGATTCGGCGGAGCGGGATCGCGGTGGCGGCGCTTCTCGCGATTCTCGTGGGCGCGCTGGGCGGGTTGGCGATCGACCTCGTCGGGGGCCGACTATTGGGCGGGTCGCTGTATGCCTTGCAGCTGGGGCTCGGCGATACGCGGCTCGAGATGGAAGGCCTTGGGACCGTTCTCGGCGAAAATGGCTTCGGCCCGCGCACACTGTCGGCGGCGACGATCGTGGAAGGCGCGATCCTCAGCGCCGGGACCATCGGTGCTGTCTGGCTCGCGTTCAGGGGCCGGACCGGGCGAGACTAGATGCGAAAAGGGCGGCACCTCGCGATGCCGCCCTTTCGACAGATGTTTCGGCTCCGGCCGGTTTAGCGGCGCGCGGCCTTGTCTTCCGGTGCGATCGAAATGCGCACGGTCTCGCCCGAATTGCCGGGGAAATCGGTGAACATGGCTTCGACAAGGTTCGGCACCAGATATTGCAGGCGGTCGGAGGTCGAAACCGCTTCGGCCTTGCCTTCGAACAGACGCTCGCCCGATGCGGCACGGTCGATCTTCAGATCGATGCCGCTGGTGTAGACGGTGTAGCTGCGGATGTCCGAGCCGCCGAACCACGGATCGTAGAACCCGTATCCCCAGGGCCGCCCGTAAAAGCCGCGATAGGCGAGGCGCGAGCGATAGGGGCTGAAGCGATACCACGGATCGTAGAACGGATCGCGCACGCCGGTGCTGCGAATGCGCTCGCGCCCGTTATCGACACCGTAATCGAAGCGGACCAGCAGGCTGGCTGCTTCGGGAGAGGCGGCCTGCGCATAGCCCAGACGCTGCATCTCTTCCTCGACCTCGTCTGCATAGAGCGCGAATTCGAGGCCGCCCGCCAGAGCGGGATCGTCGGCGACGACGAAGAAGCTTTCGCCCGTCGGCGCGGGGAGCTGGGTCTGGAAACGGGATACGTCCGCCTTGAATGACGGCGTCGCGCACGCCGCGAGGCTGGCGAGAAGAAGAGGTACGGAGGCTTTCCTGGCGATGCGCCCCCAACCTTGCGATGCGAAGGTCATAGATAGTCCTTTCGAAGTTCGAATCGCGCTGCGCGGGCCCTTTCCCCTGCCTGTCACTACCTGTCACGGGTCGATCGGCGGCCAATCTGTCAGCGAATAGGCACGGTCTATCGCAGCCGGGCTGAACCCGGTTTGAATGATATATCCGTCTCTTATCGAGCGCACTTGCGCGCTTCCGGTTCCCGAAGCGGCTGGCCCCGAAGGCTCAGCCGCGCACCAGACCGAGCGCATCGTAAGTGGCATCGAGCGTCGCGACCGCCCGCTCGCGCGCCTGGGCCGCGCCGCGCGCCAGAATCGCATCGAGTGCCTCGCGGTCCTCCAGAAGCTGAGTAAACCGCGCCGAAATCGGCCTCAGCGTCTCGACCAGCGCTTCGCCCAGAAGCGGTTTGAAATGGCCGAAACCCTGCCCGCCATGCTCTTCGAGCACGGCGTCGACGCTGCTGTCTGTCAGCGCGGCATAGATCGTCACGAGGTTCAGCGCCTCGGCCCGGTCTTCCAGCCCCTTGCGCTCCGATGGCAAGGGCTCGGGATCGGTCTTGGCTTTCTTGACCTTTTTCATCACTTCGTCCGGATCGTCGGCGAGGTTGATGCGGCTCATATCGGAAGGGTCCGATTTCGACATCTTCTTCGTCCCGTCGCGCAGGCTCATGATGCGCGCGGCATCGGGCGGCACGATCGGATCGGGCAGAGTGAAGACGGGCGCGTCCTCAGATGCGAAATCGTGGTTGAATTTCTGCGCAATGTCGCGCGCCAGTTCGAGATGCTGCTTCTGGTCCTCACCCACCGGCACGTGGGTGGCCTGATAGAGCAGCACATCGGCGGCCTGCAGCACGGGATAGGCGAACAGGGCGACGCTGGCGCCTTCGCGGTTCTTGCCCGCCTTGTCCTTCCACTGCGTCATGCGGTTGAGCCAGCCCATCCGCGCCGTGCCGTTGAGCAGCCATTGCAGCTCGGCATGCTGGGGCACCTGCGCCTGGTTAAACAGGATCGAGCGTTCGGGATCGATCCCGCAGGCAACCAGTGCCGCAGCCATCTCCAGCGTGCCCTGATGGAGCTGAGCCGGATCGTGCGGCATGGAAATGGCATGCAGGTCCGCGAGGAAGAACAGAGCCTCGTTCTTTTCCGCGCCACCGCCTGCGGCTGCTTGAGCGCCGTTTTTCTCAGCGCTACCGCCTTCGGCTGCTTGAGCGCCGGTAATCTCATCCTGCATCCGCACCCAATTGCGGATCGCGCCGAGATAATTGCCGAGGTGGAGATTGCCTGTCGGCTGGATGCCGGAAACGACGCGCATGGTTTTGGGCCTATTGCTCTGGTTCGGGGGATTTGGGTGCAGGGGCGCGGCGGCGCAGCGCCTTTAGGTCGCTTAGCCGGAAGGCGCCGGTAAGGAAACTCGCCGCGATATAGACGGCCGCGCCCGCACCGACCGTAACTGCCAGAGTGAGGCCGCGCATCACCATGTCACCCGCCATGAACGGTGCCATCAGCGGGCGCGAGAGCGCCAGCGCCCCGCCCATGATCGCCGCCGCCAGCGCCAGCCGGGGCAGACGGCGCAGCAGGCGCGCATCGGCGGCGAACTGGCCGCGCTTGCGCAATGTCCAGAACAGCAGCGCAGCATTGATCGCGGCGGATACGGCGGTGGCGACCGGCGGGCCGAGATAGCCGATGGTCGGGATCAGCGCGATATTGCCGACGATATTGACCATGATCGCGATGATGGCAAAACGCACCGGCGTGCGCGTGTCGGAACGCGCGTAATAGCCCGGCGTCAGCACCTTGATCAGGATATAGGCAGGCAGGCCGAGCGAGAAGGCGGCCAGCACCAGCGCGGTCGCCCGCGTATCCTGCGCGCTGAACGCGCCATACTGGAACAGACCGCGCACGATCGGTTCTGAAATCGTCAGGAAAGCGGCGGTGGCGGGCAGCGTCAGGAATAGGGCCAACTCGATGCCGCGGTTCTGCATGTCGAGCGCTTCGTCCACCTGATCGTTGCTCAGCAGGCGGGAAAGCGTGGGCAGCAGGATCGTGCCGAGGCCGATCCCGATCAGGCCAAGCGGCAACTGGTTCAGCCGGTCCGCATAATAGATAAAGCTGATCGCGCCCGGTGCCAGCAGCGCGCCTGCCAGCGCAGTCGAGATGAGAAGGTTGATCTGCGTCGCACCTGCGCCCGCGGCTGCTGGCAGGATCAGCGTCATCAGCCGTTTGATGTCCTTGTCGATCCGGGGCAGGCGCAGCTTCAATTTAATGCCCGCACGGCGGCAGCCCCAGATGAGGAACACCAGTTGCAGCGCCCCGCCGACAGTGACGGACACGGCCTGCACCATGGCGGTCTCGTACGGATTTTCGCCGTGGAACAGCGCGAGACCCGCAACCATCGCGATATTGAGCAGGATCGGGGCGGCGGCATTGACCCAATATCGCTCCAGCGAATTGAGAATACCGCCGAGCAGCGACACCAGCGAGATCATCAGCAGATAGGGCAGAGTGATCCGCGACAGCATCACGGCGTAGCGGAATTGTTCCGGCGTCGGATCGTTGAACCCGCCCGACAGCGCATAGGTGAGCGGCCAGGCCGCAATCATCAGCGCGATCGTGAAGACCACCAGGACCGGCAGCAGCACCGCCAGCGCCCGTTCCGCGAAATCGACCCCTGCGGGCTTGCCACCGCCTTCGGCAACCTGGCGGTTGAACATCGGGATGAAGGCGGCGGAAAACGCCCCTTCCGCGAACAGGGCGCGGAACATGTTGGGCAGGCGGAAGGCGACGAGGAAGGCGTCCGATGCGAAGCCCGCGCCGACGTAACGTGCCTGCAAGGCGTCGCGCACCAGCGCCAGCACGCGGCTGGCAAGCGTCAGCGACCCGATCGAGCCGAGCGCCTTGACCAGTTTCATCGGCTCTGTCCTTCCCCGGCGGTCATGTCACACAATTAGGCCGGGGCGCGGCGCGAGCGCCCGATCAGTTCTCGCCCGTGGGCATGGCATCGCCGGTCTGGCCCTGCTGCTGCGCGCGCGCGGCAAGCTGCTGTTGATAGAGCGCGCCGAAATCCATCGGGTCCATCATCAGCGGCGGGAAGCCCGCATCGCGGCTGGCATCCGCGATCACGCGGCGCACGAAGGGAAACAGGATGCGCGGCGCTTCGGCGAAGAGGAAGGCGTGGGCCTGCTCGTCGGGCAGATTGCGCATGCCGACGAGGCCGCAATAGGACAGTTCGATCAGGTAGAAATCGCCCTTTTCGCCCTTGGCGGTGACGTTCACCTTCAGCTCGACTTCGGACAATTCCTGATTGACCGTGTTGGCGCCGATATTGACCTGAAGGTCGATCTGCGGCTGCTCGTTCCACTGGAAGCAATCGGGCGCGTTCGGGTTCTCGACCGAGAGATCCTTGATATATTGCGTCACGATGCCCGCCGCCGGGCGGTTGTCGGCCCCGTTCGGTTTCGCGTTCGGGTCCATGTTCAGATCGGTGAGGATGTCGCCTTCGTCGGCCATTGGGCACACTTTCGGTTCGATGTTATGACGGGCGATACGCCAGGTAAAAGCGTGCGCCGGTTCGACCGCGCGCCTAGCACCTGCCTCGAACCCCGGCAACCGAGCCGATGGCGGCCAATTGATGGCGGCCGGGCGATGGCGGAAGGCGATTGAAGCGGGCAGGTGCGGAATCTGCGCCCGCCCGGGCACCCGGGCTGCTCAATCGCGTTGCCGATTTGTAATTCTTACCTATGTAGGGCAGGTTACGAAGACATATCCCGCGCGCTGCCACAGGTGCCCTGTCGAAGGCACCCGGTGCGCACGCAAAGCTGCAGGTGCACGCATAGTGATTCTCGAAATCGTCATCCTCGCCGCCATCGCCGCCTTTCTGGGGCTGCGCCTCTATTCGGTGTTGGGCCGCAGGGCCGAGCATGAGGAGGAGCATGCGCCCCAGCGGTTCGAACGCCCGGACGCGATCGCGCCGCAGGGCGATGACCGCGCGCGGCGGGCCCAGCCGGATGTCGCGCTGCGCCAGGCCGATCTTCCCGCCGGGACCGAAAGCGGCGTGCGCGCCATCGCCGCCGCCGATCCGCGCTTCGACGTGCTCGGCTTTCTCGACGGGGCGAAGGGCGCCTATGCGATGGTGCTCGAAGCCTTCTGGGAAGGCGACAAGGAAACGCTGCGCGAATTGTGCGACGACGATGTCTATGAAAGCTTCGCCGGCGCGATCGACGCGCGCACCGAAGCGGGCGAGACGTTGGAAAACCGCCTGATCCGGATCGAGGACGCGACGATCAAGTCCGCCGACATGGATGGGCGGATGGCGCGCATCGCGGTTCTGTTCGTCTCCGACATCGCGGCGATCACGCGCGACCGGGACGGCACGGCCATTGCCGGTTCGCTGGACGACGCGGTCGAGAGCCGCGACATCTGGACGTTCAAGCGCAATGTCGACGCGGCGGATCCGAACTGGGTTCTCGACGAGACCGATCAGGGTTGATCGTTTGGCCCGCTTTGGCGGCGGGCATTCGGGGAGGGATGATGCAAGTTGCGACGAGGGCCCTGCGCGGTCTTATCCTGAGCGCGGGGCTTGCGCTTGCCGGCTGCCAAGCCGTCCCCAAGGCCGAACCGCCTCGCACAGCCACGCCGTTGCCGCCGATCGTGCCAAAGGTCGAAAGCGCGGCTTTTTCCGGCCTGTCCGCAGGGCCGAATATCGGCTCGCTCGGCATCCAATCGGGCGATGCGGGCACCGCGCTTGCCAGCTTTCTCGAATCCTGCCCCAAGCTCGTCGCGCGCCACGATCAGAGCGGGCTGACCAATCGCGAAGATTGGCGCCCGGCTTGCGATGCAGCGCGGGCATGGCCCGCCAGCGATGCGCTGCGGTTCTTCACTACCTATTTCGAAAGCGCCCGGATCGGTGACGGCAAAGCGTTCGCCACGGGCTATTTCGAGCCCGAGATCCTGGGCAGCCGCACGCGCCGCCCCGGCTATGACGTGCCCGTCTACCACGTCCCCTATTACGAGCGCGCCGAGATCGAGCGGGGGGCGCTCGCCGGGCGCAATCTCGAAATCGCCTGGGCCGCCGATCCGATCGAGTTCTTTTTTCTGCAGATCCAGGGTTCGGGACTGCTGCGCCTGCCCGACGGATCGCTGATGCGGATCGGCTATGCCGGCCAGAACGGTCGCGAATATGTCGGCATCGGATCGGTCATGCGCGAGCGCGGCCTGCTGGGTGACGGGCCGGGCCAGTATGCCGGATCGATGCAGGGCATCGTCCAATATCTGCGCGACTACCCCGAGGCAGGTGCGGACCTCATGCGGCTCAACAAGAGCTGGATATTCTTCCGCGAGTTGACGACGGATGGGCCTCTGGGTGCGCTGGAAGTGCCGGTGCGGCGTGGATCGTCGGTTGCGGCTGACCCGGCCTACGTGCCGCTGGGCGCGCCCGTCTGGCTCGATCTCGATCGCGACGTGGCGGACGGCTTGTGGATCGCGCAGGATACGGGCGGCGCGATCAAGGGTGCCAATCGCTTCGACACGTTCTGGGGCAATGGACCGCAGGCGCGCGAAATCGCGGGCGGGATGAGCGGACGCGGACAGGCGCTGGTGCTGCTGCCCAAGGGGACGCTCGCCCGCCGCCAAGGGCAATGAGCGCGCCGCGCGGCCTCAGCAGCGAAGAAGCCGAGGCGTGGGAAAAGGTCGCGGCGACGGTGAAGCCGCTTGATCCCCAGCCAAAGGTGGTGGCGGCGAAACGCCTCCACGCGGCCTCGTCTCAGCCCGAAGCCAAACCCGTGCCGCCCAAGTCCACCGCTGCGTCGAAGCAGAAGGCACCGCAGCGCTCCCATTCTGCAGCGAGCCCTCCTCCGGCACAGGCTCGCCAGGCGGGTCTCGATTCGCATTGGGAACGGCGGCTGAAGGGAGGCACGCTCGCGCCCGATTTCACGCTCGACCTGCACGGCCATGGGCTCGACGCCGCCTATTCGCGGCTGATGAGCGGCGTCGCGCAGGCGCGTGCGATGGAGGCGCGCACGATCCTGCTGGTGACGGGAAAGCCGCGGCCGGTTGCCGCTGCCGATCGCGGATCGAGCAGGGGAGCGATCCGCGCCAAGGTGCTGGACTGGCTGGCGGCATCGAGCCACCATTCCGCCATCGCAGCGGTCCGCTCCGCGCATCGCCGGCACGGCGGGGAAGGGGCGCTCTATATCGTCCTGAAGCGCCCCCGCTGATCGCTCTCAGCCGAGATCGTCGGCGCTGAAGGGGAATTGCCGTTTTTCGTGCTGGACGCTGATCCAGTGCGCCTTCGTGAATGCCTCCACCGCCCAGCGCCCGTTGAACCGCCCGAGGCCCGAATTCTTGGCACCGCCGAAGGGGCTGAACGGACTGTCGTTGACGGTCTGGTCGTTGATATGCGTCATCCCCGCCTCGATCCGCTTGGCGAAGGCCAGAGCGCGGCCTTCGTCGCGGCTGAACACCGCGCTCGACAGGCCGAGATCGGTCGCATTGGCGAGTTCGAGCGCGTGTTCTTCGTCCCGCGCGCGCTGGATCGGGGCGACGGGGCCGAAGATCTCGTTGGTGACGAGGCAATTGTCTTCGCCCACATCGGTGAAGACATGCGGCGGAATGACCAGCCCATCGGGCTCGCCGCCCAGCGCGCAGGTCGCACCCTGATCCTTGGCCTTGGCGATCATATCGTTGATCTTGTCGAACTGGTCGCGATTGACGATCGGCCCGATCATGCAGGCCGGATCGTCGCGCTGACCGACGACCAGTTCTTTCGTGCGGGCGACGAATTTCTCCACGAACTCGTCGTAGATCGCATCCTCGACCACCAGGCGGTTGGCGATCATGCAGATCTGGCCCTGATGGACGAACTTGCCCCAGACGCTCGCTTCGACCGCATAGTCGATATCGGCATCGTCCAGCACCACGATCGGCGAATTGCCGCCAAGCTCCAGTTCGAGCGCTTTCAAACGCTTGGAATCGAGCGCGGCCTTGCCGACACCGCGACCCACCGGCGTCGACCCGGTGAAGGACACCACCGAGGGGACCGGATGCTGGACCATGGCATCGCCGATCTCCGAGCCCGAACCGGGCAGCACCGCGACGAGGCCGGGCGGAAGCTCCGCCTCCTCGCAGATCGCGGCAAACAAGGTTCCGCCGGTGACGATCGAATCGCTTGCCGGTTTGACGACGACGCCATTGCCCAACGCGACCGCGGGGAAGAGCGTGCGGGCAGTCAATTGTAGCGGGAAATTCCACGGCGAGACGAGTGCGACCACACCGGCGGGCTGGCGATAGGCGCGGCTTTCCTTGCCCGGCAGGCTTTCGGGAAGAATCGACCCTTCGACCATGAAGGGCAGTGCAGCCGCTTCCTGCCGGGCGACTTGCGTCACCAGCATCAGTTCAAGCGCGGCCTTCAGCCTGGTGCCGCCGACCTCGCGCACGATCCAGTCCGCGATCTCGTCCTTACGCGCATCGAGGATATCGGCGATCGCGTGCATCTTGGCCGAACGAGCGGCGGGCGGCAGCTTGGCCCATTCCTTCTGCGCTTCGGCACTGGCGCGGTCCGATCCGGTGGCCATCAGCGGCTCTGCCACCACGTCCAGCGTCGATACCCGCGGCACAACCCGCAGGAACTGGCTGACATAGCCCAATGTGGTGCGGCGCAGCTGGATCACCTGCCTTGGAGCCGCGGTCACGACATCCAGATCGCCCACCATAATGCGCCCCGACTGGGTCAGGTAATTGCCGTAAATCATCCGCATCAGGGTCGATTTACCTGCGCCTGACGCCCCGACCAAAGCGATACACTCCCCCTGCGC
>LULI01001857.1_pt1 | contig 11372 bp, 10 predicted proteins | sample 728191 | NCBI WGS metagenome assembly LULI01 (sample SAMN03860293, study PRJNA289734) | marine metagenome | biome: seawater column; feature: ocean; material: water; isolation source: Red Sea water column Station 169 - depth 50m | place: Saudi Arabia: Red Sea | collected 2011-10-15 | depth 50 m | reverse complement strand
GATAAAAAGATATTGGCTTATCATGACCGATCCGATGGTGGACTAATAACCACTTTAATTGAGATGTCATTTGCAAGCAGATTGGGCTTAGAGATTAACTTAGATTCAGTTTTGGAAGATAATGAGAAATTAGTCGATTTTCTCTTTAATGAAGAATTAGGGGTAGTAATACAAGTTCATACTAAAGATCTAGATTATGTTTATGAGCTTCTTGATGTATCGAGTCTCAAAGATCATTCTCATAACCTAGGCTGTATTTCTAAAGAAAAAGAAATTAATTTTAGTTATAGAGACAAGAGAATATTATCTTTTCCTCTTAAAGTTTTAATAGAGAACTGGCATAAAGTAGGTTTTGAAATTCAGTCTCTAAGAGATAACCCTATCACTGCAGAGGCGGAGTTTAAACATGACTCTGATATAAATAATTCAGGATTGAGACCGAAAATAAATTTTTCTATACCTAAAAAAATTCAACTAAATAGTACTAGACCTAGAGTTGCCATACTAAGAGAACAAGGGGTTAATGGTCAAAACGAGATGGCTGCAGCTTTTAATGAAGTTGGTTTTGACTGCATTGACGTACATATGACTGATCTGATATCAGCTAGGCATACCCTAGCTGAATTTGAAGGTTTAGTTGCTTGTGGAGGTTTTTCATATGGCGATGTCTTAGGTGCAGGGGGTGGTTGGGCAAATAGTATTCTTTTTAATAAAGACTTAAGGACACAATTTGGAGACTTTTTTCATAACGAAAATGTATTTTCACTAGGAGTATGTAACGGATGTCAGACATTGTCTTTATTAAAATCTTTAATACCGGGAGCGACTAATTGGCCAGATTTCAAGAGAAATATATCAGAGAAATTTGAAGCAAGATTAGTTCAAGTTTCTGTAAAGGAATCACCTTCAATCTTCTTCAAGGGTATGCAAGATTCGATTATCACAATTCCTGTAGCTCATGGAGAAGGTAGGGTAGATGCATCTTTGAGGGTTATTTCTGAATTAAATAACAATAATCATACAACGATTACATATTCTGATAATAAAGGGGAGCTCACTGAAGACTATCCCGCGAATCCCAATGGATCTTTAAATGGAATAGCAGGAGTAACCAATAGTAGCGGAACAGTTACTATTATGATGCCTCATCCAGAAAGAGCATTTCTAGCAGATCAATATTCTTGGAGTCCTGATGAATGGACTCATTATAGTCCCTGGATAAAATTCTTTCTAAATGCGAGAGATTTTATAGATTGAGTTTATTTCTTTCTTTCAATTGTTTGGGTGGTAAGCGGATATTTACCGATTTTATTATCAGAAAAGAAATTTTTAAGAGTCGTCGGAACAAAAGGGAAAGCTAGTTCATCCCATGGTATTTCTTCTTCATTAAAGAACTGTACTTCTAAGCTCTCTGTAGTAGGTGAAAAATCATCTGAGATAACTTTTGCTAAATGAAGCATATAAACTTGATTTATTTGAGGGACATTGTAGATGGCATACAGCTCGCCCATTTCTACTTCTGTATTTGTTTCTTCAAAAGTTTCTCTAAAAGCTCCTTGAGAAACAGTTTCTCCATTTTCTAAGAAGCCACCGGGTAAAGTCCACTTTCCATATCTGGGCTCAATAGCCCTTTTACATAATAGAACTGTGGAGTCTTTATAAGGAATAGTTCCGACAATAATTTTTGGATTTGTATAGTGTATGGTGCCACAGTTTTCACAACAGTCTCTTTCCCTATTGTCACCCTCAGGTATCTTTCTGACCGTCAGGGAACCACACACGCTGCAGTATTTCATTTTACTTATTTTATTTCGATTTAAGGCGCCAGAAGTATAAACTATCTTAAAGGAGATATTACATTTATTGATGTTAGATAAGATTGCGAACAAAATACAAACCTACTCTGGAAAACCGCCTGTAGCTGAGTTAAGAAAAGCGGCAGTGCTAATAGCTGTTACAGAATCTGATGAGCCAGAGCTTATATATACCTTGCGCTCAAATAAAGTTGGCACACATGGAGGAGAGGTTTCATTCCCTGGGGGCATGTATGAAAAAGAGGATGTTGATTTAGAAAATACAGCTCTTAGAGAGACTGAGGAAGAAACAGGACTGGATAAAACAAAAGTTAATGTTATTGGGTTTAATATCAGCGTTACGCCTTATGTGGGCTTAGTCCCTGAGGATGTTGTATTAAATAATAATTCTGAGGAAATAGAAGCTTGTTTTAAAGTTCCTGTTAAGTTCCTTTTAGAAGATAAAAGACATCGAAATGATGAAATTAATAGAGATGGTGATAGATTTTTTATGCCCGCCTATGAGTATGACTCTTATATAATATGGGGCCTTACAGCTATGATGACTGTTGATTTTTTGAATATAGCTTTAGACGCAAACATAGATTTAAAAACAAAAGGTAAAGGTAATTAGTAGAGGAAAATTTATGCTTTATAGACTTGGAGAACATGAACCAATTATTGATGGCAATTTTTATGTTGCCGAGTCTGCAACTGTTTTAGGCAAGGTTAGATTATGTAATGATTCAAGCGTTTGGTTTGGTGCTGTTTTGAGAGGTGACACAGAACTAATTACAATAGGTGAAGGATCAAATGTGCAAGAATGTTCTGTTTTGCATACAGATATGGGATTTCCTCTTAATATTGGAAAAGATGTTACAGTTGGCCATAAAGTCATGTTGCATGGCTGCACCATTGGTGATGGCAGTCTAATTGGAATAAACTCGGTAATTTTAAACGGAGCAAAAATTGGAAGAGGTTGTTTAATAGGAGCAAATTCTTTAATAACCGAGGGCACCGAAATACCCGATGGTTCTCTGGTGATGGGATCTCCTGGGAAAGTAAAAGGTGAGCTTAACGAAGATCAGCAACAAGGTCTGATTTTATCTGCAAAGCATTATGTACAAAACTCAAAAAGATTTAAATCTGAACTTCAATCCTTAGGTAAATGATATGAAAACACAAGAAATAAATTACAACTTAGGCGATCAAAACTTCAAAGCTTACGTCGCGCATCCTGAACTAGATAAAGCACCTTTAATTTTAATAGCACACACTTGGGCTGGAAAAGACGATTTTGTAGAGCTTAAAGCACGTGAGCTTGCTGAGGAAGGATTTATTGCAATGGCTGTAGATATGTATGGAGATGGCAGGGTTGGTTCTTCTACTGAAGAAAATCAATCTTTGATGACTCCACTTGTGGAGGATAGAGAAAAGCTTAAGTCAGTAATAAATGCTGCTTTAAATGCAGGAAAAGAGCTTGAAGGTGTTGACTCTACCAAGATCGCAGCAATTGGATATTGTTTTGGTGGTCTAGTGGTGCTTGATTTGGCTAGGTCAGGAACTGAATTAAATGGTGTTGTAAGTTTTCATGGTCTATTGATGGGATCAGAAATTTCAAGTGATGGTATAAATGCAAAGATTCTCGTTTTACATGGTGAAAGGGATCCAATGGTTCCATTAGCTATGGTGGATGAATTCCAAAAAGAGATGACTGAAGCTGGAGCTGACTGGCAACTTCATAGTTATGGTAATGCATATCATGCTTTCACTAATCCAGATGCTGATGATTTAGATTTTGGTGTTCAATATAATAAGAATGCTGATAAAAGATCTTGGCAATCAATGATGAACTTTTTTTCAGAAATATTCTAATGGCAACTTCTCCTCTTACAACGAATGAAGTAAGAAAGATTTATTTAGACTTTTTTGAAGAGAAAGGTCACACACTCGTCGAGAGTGCTTCATTGGTTCCATTGAATGACCCCACCTTGTTATTCATCAATGCCGGAATGGCGCCTTTTAAAGATCTTTTATTAGGAGTGGAAAAAAGAAATTATACAAGAGCGGTCAGTTCACAAAGGTGTATGCGGGCAGGTGGAAAGCATAATGATCTTGATAATGTCGGTTATACCGCCAGACACCATACCTTTTTTGAAATGCTCGGCAATTTTAGTTTTGGAGATTACTTCAAAGAAGATGCAATTTCTTTTGCATGGGAACTTTTAACAGAAAGATACAAGATAGATCCAAAAAAATTATGGATAACCGTCCATGATAGTGATGATGAGTCTGAAGAAATTTGGATCAAAAAGATAGGTATTGATCCTGAAAGAGTTTCAAGACTCGGTGATGAAGACAATTTTTGGACAATGGGAGATACAGGACCTTGTGGACCATGCAGTGAAATATTTTATGATCATGGCGATCATCTTGAAGGCGATCCTCCAACACCAGGCAATGAACCAGGAGACCGATATATAGAAGTTTGGAACCTTGTTTTTACTCAATTTGATAAAGGTCAAGATGGATCTCTGAAGCCATTACCTAATCCATGCGTCGATACAGGCATGGGCTTGGAAAGGATGGCAGCTGTATTACAAAACGAACATAATAATTATGATACGGACATACTTAAGGCTATTGTTGTTAAGGCAGGGGAGTTAACAAAAGAAGAGGATTTTTCGAATCCTTCTCTGAGAGTTATTGCTGATCATCTTAGAGCTGCTTCATTTTTAATTGCGGATGGCGTGATTCCTTCAAATGATGGAAGAGGTTACGTATTACGAAGGATCATCCGACGTGCTCTAAGACATGCTTATAAGCTTGAAATGAAAGATCCCATCCTTTCTCAACTTGTTACTACTCTTGAAGATCAAATGGGAGAAACATATCCTCTATTAATAAAGAACTCAGAGATCATAAAAGCTAATCTCTTAAAGGAAGAGAAACAATTTGCGCTTACTCTAGAGCAAGGTATGCAGCTTCTTGAGACAGAATTAGAGAATTTAGAAGGTAATGAAATTTCAGGAGAAATTGTCTTTAAACTCTACGACACCTATGGCTTTCCAGCTGATATGACAGCGGATTTTGCCAGAGAAAGAGACTTAACTATAGACGAAGATAAATATGAAGTCTTGATGCAAAAGCAAAAGGAACGTGCAAGATCTTCCTCTAATTTCAACTCTATAATTCCTGAGTCTCTGGATATAAGAGGTGAAACAGATTTCTTAGGTTACGAGTCTTATTCGTCAACTTCAAATGTGATTGAAATAATTTCGAACTCGTCGTACCAAGAAGAAATTAATGAAGGTGAGGAAGCTTTGATATTGCTTGATCAAACACCATTTTATGCTGAGTCGGGTGGTCAAGTTGGAGATACAGGACTCATAAAATCAAATAATTCTATTTTTGAAGTGTATGACACTCAAAAAAAAGGGGACCATTTTCTACATTTAGGACATGTTAAATCAGGATCTATAAAAAAGAGTGATTCAGTAGTTGCGGAGATAAATTCTGAACAAAGAAATAGGATAAAGGGCAATCATAGTGCTACCCATTTACTTCATGCCGCTCTGAGAGAAGTATTGGGCGATCATGTGGAACAAAAAGGCTCATTAGTTGAAGAATCAAGATTGAGATTTGATTTTGCTCATAATAGTTCTATTGATACTGAAGATATTCTTGCTATTGAAGATTTAATTAATGTAGAGATTAAGAAGAATTCTGAATCAATCACTGAGATTTTACCTATTAGTGAAGCCATTGAAAAAGGCGCTATAGCGTTTTTTGGTGATAAATATGGTGAAGAGGTTCGTGTCCTCAATATTGGAAATGGTTTTTCTATTGAGCTGTGCGGTGGAACTCATGTTGAGAGGACAGGCGAAATAGGCATGCTAAAGATTACTTCTGAATCAGGAATATCTGCTGGTGTAAGAAGAATAGAGGCAGTAACTGGCGTTGGCGCTAATTTATTAATGGATGAGCTTTCGCAAAATTATTCTGCTATTACTAATGAACTTTTTATTGAAGATATTGATTCTAGAGATGGAATTGACGCATTGGATTACTTACGTTTTCTAGAAGCAGAAATTATATCCTTTGCAAAAACGTTCAATTGCTCAAATGATCAAGTATTAAAAAAGATTATTCAGATAAAAGAAGAAAACAATGACTTGTTGAAAGAGTTAAATAGAGGACCTTTGGAATTTAAAATCTATGATACCTGCATTGAGGCAATTGAAGATCTAATGAATACAAATAAGTCTTTGAAAAAAGAAGCAAAACAACTTCAATCCGAAGATATAGGATCATCCATTCAAGCTTTAATTGATTCATCTTTGCTTGTAGAGGGATATCAGCTTATTACTAGTACTTTTGAAGATACTGACTCAAAAGAATTAAGGGAAATTGCCGATAGGCTCAGAAATAAAAATGAGAACTCTATAATTGTATTGATTTCGATATCTGAAGATAAAGCACCTGCGATAGTTGCTTGCTCTAAAGGTGTAGTTATAGATGCAAGAGAAATAATGAAACATTTAATCAATCAATTAGGTGGAAGTGGAGGAGGAAGGTCAGACTTTGCTCAAGGTGGAGTAGAGAATACTAATGATTTAGATTTAGCTTTAACTTCAGTTGCAGACTTAATTGCATTGAAGCTGTAGCAGATAATATTGAATCTGAAATTCATGCGGGAAATAAGGTAACCGTGGTTCTTTCCGCAATGGGAAAAAGTACCGATGATCTTATTAAATTAGCAAAAGAGATTAATCCTGTACCCGATCTCCGCGAATATGATGCTCTTGTATCTACGGGTGAGCAAATATCGGTAGCTTTATTAGCAATGGCCCTTCTTAAAAGAGGTATAAAAGGTAAGTCTTACACTGCATATCAATTAGGTATAAAAACCAATTCAAGCCATAGTAGGGCAAGAATATTAGATGTTGAAGTAAGTAAGATTACCTCTGAATTAAATGAAGGTGTTGTGCCAGTGATTACTGGTTTTCAAGGAATGAATGAGTCTGGTGACATTACTACTCTTGGAAGGGGAGGGTCTGATACTACTGGAGTCGCTCTTGCTGCTGCTTTGGATGCAGATGAATGCCAAATTTATACAGATGTAGATGGCATTTTCACCACAGACCCAAGAGTTTATGACAAAGCTAGGCTTCTCAAGGAGGTCAGTTTTGAAGAAATGTTAGAATTATCAAGTTCTGGTGCAAAAGTTTTACAATTAAGAGCAGTGGAATATGCCAGTAAATTTAATTTACCAATTAGGGTTTTGTCTAGTTTTAACGAAGGTGAAGGAACATTAGTTCAAGAGGAGAAAAATATTATGGAACGACCAATTGTTTCAGGAATAAGCAGTATAGACTCTGAGGCCAAGCTAACTATCAGAGGCGTGCCAGATATTCCAGGTGTTGCAGCAAAGATTCTAAGCCCAATAAGTGATGCTGGTATCGAGGTGGATGTGATTGTCCAGAATATTAACACCACTGACGTTACATTTACCGTCAATGAAGATGATACAAAACAGGCTGAGGAAATTCTCAAAAAAACATCTACTACTTTAGGTGGAGGTTTAATAGATGTAGATGATGACATAGCAAAGATTAGTGTAGTCGGAAGAGGTATGAGGGCTCATGCAGGTGTTGCAAGCAAGATGTTCCAGGCACTAGCAAAAAGTGAGATAAATATTTCAATGATTACAACTTCGGAAATAAAAATCTCAGTAGTAATAAAAAAATCAGAAATGACTAAAGCAGTAGCAGCATTGCATGATGCTTTTGATTTAGATAAAGAACTGGATGAATAGCTTTAATATGAGTATTTAATTCCGGCTGTAGTACAAAATTCCCATTATTTAAAAAAACTTCATTAAGTTGTTGCATATGAGAATCATTCTCATCTATAATGCTTGGCTATTAATAAGAACCATTCTCATTCTCATTCTCATTCTCATTTGGATCTTATTAGGTATTTAACACAACGGGAGTTAAAAAAATGATTCAAATATTTAAAGCTTTTAATAAGATATTAATAGCCGCAGCTTTGGTTCTTCCGGTTAATTTACATGCAGACGAGCCAGTGGAAGAAATAGTAGTTAAGGGTAAAGTGCTTTATTCAGATCAAGTCAAAGCACTTAAAACACCCACAGCTAACATAGCAATACGTGGGACTGATTTTACGGCTACAGTTGATGAACTAGGTCGTAGCCTTATAATTTTGTTACCAGACGCTCTGGGGCTTTCTAGTGGCGAAATAGAGGTAGTTACAGCTACTGGTAGCGTTTTACTAAATAAACCATATCAGGCCACTACTGTTGATGTGTTTGAAAGCTCTCCTACTAAACCAGTTATTTTAGATTTGTCGCTAGATATTATTGACAATATGCTGATAGTATCGCCACCAAAAGAAGAAGAAATAAATCAAGAAGAAACAGCTACAGCTAAAACAGTCAACTTGTTAGATTTTAATGATTTAGATATTGATTATTTGGCAGAAGACTTTTTAGAAGATAATAGCCTTGAGTTTACTGAATTAGACATAAACTATCTTGATGTCAACTTTTTAGAAGATTTGTTGAATGTATTAGATGCGTTAGCAATAGAAGAAGAAGAAGACCAACTAGCGTTAGCTACAGGTATAAACATATCTGGCACACTTGTGGGACAAGATGCAAACACACAAATTTCCACTATAGTTACAGGTCAGACGGTAAGTTTGCGTAGAAGTGTAAGTGAATCAGTACAGCTAGACTTAAATTCAAACAGTGGATATACGGTAATATTAATACAAGATGGAGTCTCAAACATAGTGAAAATAAACGGTGGTGGCGATTCTGTAATTACTATAAATCAAAGTAGCGGATGAAAAAACTTATATTTATAATTTTACCTATATTGGCTTTACCGTTATTGTTTCAAAGCACGCCGACAGAGATACTCAAACTCAAAACCTTTGATGCTTTTGTGCAAACCCCAGAACCATCAGGTAATTTTGTAATACTTAACATCACGGAAGATGATGTCGAACGAGAGGGGGGCTGGCCATTACCAAGACAAAGGTTGGCTGAAATACAAATAGACTTACTAAACAAAGGTGCTATAGGCGTTGGTTGGGTAATAAGTTTTCCACAACCAGATAGATTAGGTGGTGATGAAATGTTTGCTGCAACACTTGAATACGCCCCATCTGTAATAGCTATGTTTGAAGACGGTAAAGGTAAATATCCGTCATCTCCAGGTACTGTTTTACTTGGTGACAGCAAAGGTGGTATAGTTAGTACGGGAGTTAAGTCAAACCTACCTCTACTATCCAACTTCACTTTACAAGGTTTGGCGGTTGCTCCCACAGACGTTGATTTGCTGGTCCGAAAAATACCCCTGTTAGTTAAAACACCAAACGATGAATGGATACCTAGTTTTGGCACACAAATATATAAATCTTTGTTTGATGTAAAAACTTACATTATAAAAACTAATGATAATGGTATAGAGGAAATATCAATACGAGGAATACCACCAGTTAAAACAGATAGTCTTGGTCGTAAATGGATTAGTTGGGTTGATACGCCACAAACAGATTTACAAGAAATGAACGTAAATGGTAAATTTGTATTCGTTGGTGTTACTGCTAATGGTGTAATGCCACAAATAGCCACACCAGTTGGTTTATTAGAGCCACATAAAATACAAGCAGCTTTGTCAGAAAGCATTTTAATACAAGATAGCCCATATATACCAGATTGGTCATTAGCTGTTGAGCTGCTTGTTTTGTTTGTTTTTGTTGCAATAGTGTGGTTTTCAATACAATATCTAGGGACTGCATGGGGGGTAAGTATTGCAATCGTGTGTATGTTTGTTACTGGATATGGCGGTATATACGCAATACAACAGGGATTATTAATTGATGTATCTTGGTCTGTAATATCTGAATTTATAACAGGGTCTATAGCATTTTACCTACGTTTTCGTGAACAATATAAACTGAGACAACAGATAAAAAAACAATTTGAACACTATCTTGACCCAAGACAAGTCAAACAATTACAAGACAATCCGAGTTCGTTAGTGCTTGGAGGAGAAAGAAGATATTGTACATTTTTGTTTAGTGATGTGCGTGGCTTTACAGCACTATCAGAAAAATTAGAACCAGAACAAGTTACTGAAATTATGAACAAAGCACTTACAATACAAGCAGATGCAGTTAAAAAGTACGGTGGTATGGTAGATAAATACATAGGAGATGCAATGATGGCCATATTTAACGCACCGATTGACTTACCAAAACACGAAACTGTAGCCGTTTTGTGTGCCGAAGAAATACAAGAAAATATTAAAAAAGCTAATCTAGGCATAGAAATAGGATTAGGTATAAATTCTGGATTTGCTGTAATTGGTAATATGGGTAGTAATACAAGATTTGATTATTCAGCTATTGGAGACGCAGTAAATCTTGCAGCAAGGCTAGAAAGCTCAACTAAGGAAGTTGGAGAAGATATTGTTATAGGTTATGATACTATCAGTGCTTGTGACTTTGACAATGAAATTGTGTTAAAAAAATTAGACGACATTTTTGTTAAAGGTAAAAAGAAGCCAATACAAATATATACATTAGATAATGGTTAATAAAAAAATGACAGTAAATGATGTAGCAGAAAGACTAACTAAGTTAGAAACAATATCACATGAGCGTTGGAAAACAGCATTTAATGAGTTTTCTGATATAAAACAAGAAATAACCTATATCAATTCAACTATGAAAGCAGCAACTTTTGGAGTATTTGGGTTTTTAGGTGCTATTGGTATAGCTGTACTAACGAGTATATTAATATGAAAGGTTTATTGAAAAATATAGTAGGAGCAGTTGCACCAACAATAGGTACAGCATTAGGTGGACCCATGGGTAATATGGCAATGGGTAAAATAGCTGAAGTGTTAGGCGTATCTAATGACCAAAAATCTATACAACAAGCAATACAAAACGCTACGCCAGAACAAATGCTTGAACTCAAAAAGGCAGAACAAGAGTTTGAAGTTCAAATGAAAGAGCTTGATGTAGACGTTTTTAAACTTGAAGTAGCTGACAAACAAAATGCTAGGGGTATGTTTAGCAAAGATTGGACAGCACGTATTATTGGTTTATTTACAATTGGTGGTTTTCTTGGATACATATTTTTAGTAACCCTACAACCACCAGAACAAAACAGCGAAGCACTAATAAATCTAGTGTTAGGTTATTTAGGAGGATTAGCAAGTGCAATTATTTCGTTTTATTTCGGAGCATCTCACACAGGCGACAAAGGAGACTAGCATGAAAATATCACAAGAAGGTTTATCACTTATTAAAAAATTTGAAGGTTGTAAATTAGAGGCCTACAAATGTGCAGCTGGAGTATGGACTTATGGATGGGGGTCAACCAAAGGTGTTAAAGAAGGCGATACTATAACGCAAAAGGATGCAGATAAGTTGCTTGTTGACGAAATGTCAGAGTATGAAGGATATGTCAATGATATGGTTGATGTAGATTTAAAGCAAAACGAGTTTGATGCTTTAGTATCATGGGTATACAAC
>LULI01000405.1_pt1 | contig 11380 bp, 10 predicted proteins | sample 728191 | NCBI WGS metagenome assembly LULI01 (sample SAMN03860293, study PRJNA289734) | marine metagenome | biome: seawater column; feature: ocean; material: water; isolation source: Red Sea water column Station 169 - depth 50m | place: Saudi Arabia: Red Sea | collected 2011-10-15 | depth 50 m | reverse complement strand
TTGTTTCTTCATTTTCAGCATCTTTAGAAAGCACTTCAACATTATCTGCAACCATATATGAGGAATAAAAACCAACACCAAACTGTCCAATTGCAGAAATATCGTTGCTTTTTTTATTTTTCATTGCTTCAATAAATTTACTAGTTCCTGATCTCGCTATAGTTCCTAAATTATCAATAAGTTCATTTTTAGACATTCCAATTCCATTATCTTCAATTTCAATAATTTTTTTCTTTTTTGAAACTCTGATATTTATTTTTAAATCCTTTTCATCTTTAAGAAGATTTTTTTTGGAGAGTGATTGATATCTTAGTTTTTCGCAGGCATCTGCAGAATTAGATATTAATTCTCTTAAAAATATTTCTCTTTCGCTATAAAGAGAATTAGCAACAAGATCTAAAAGCTTACTGACTTCAACTTCAGCTTGAAATGTTAAATTTTCTTTAGTTTTTTCTGCCATTTTTGAAATTTAAGCATTCATATCTATAATTCAATAGTAAGCAATAATTTTTTGCCACATTTAAGACTATATAAGTAAAAGTTATGGTATTTAGATTTATAATGAAATTTGATAATTTTTTAAAATTATTGTGCATTACATTGTTATTTTTATATGCATGTACTTCAAATCAGTTAACAAATACTGCTGATAGTTGCATAATTTTTGATGAAAAGAAAAGCTGGTATAAAGCAACTAAAAATTCTTATGATAAATGGAATACCCCAATTGCATTCCAATTAGCAGTTATAAAACAAGAATCATCTTTTACTCAATTTGCAAAACCGAAAAGAAAAAAATTTTTAGGTTTAATACCAACCTCTAGACCATCAACTGCTTTTGGTTATGCACAAATAACAAATCCCACTTGGGATTGGTATAAGAATAAAACTGGAAATCAAAATGCATCAAGGGCAAATTTTAAAGATGTAACTGATTTTATTGGCTGGTACACAACGCAGTCCGAAAATATGATTGGAATTTCAAAAAATGATTACTATAATCAATATTTAGCATACCATGAAGGTCAAAACGGATGGTCGAAAGAGACATTTAAAAGTAAAGATTGGTTGATTGATGTTGCTAAAAATGTAGAAAGAAATACTAAGATGTTTAATAAACAACTAAAACAATGCGAAGAAAAACTAAATAAAAAAGGTTTCTTCGGAATACTATAATGCCAATTTTAAATAGTATAAATCAAATGCAAGATCAGATGACAGAATGGCGTCAGGATTTACATAAAATTCCTGAGATAGGCCTTCAAGAATTTGAAACATCAAAATATATCAAAAATAAGTTAAGTGAATTTAATATTAAATTTAAAGATGGTTACGCTAATACAGGTGTTGTTGCTTGGGTAGATGGTAATGAAGTTACTAATGATAAGACAATTGGTTTAAGAGCAGATTTTGACGCTCTTCCTATGCCAGAACAAAATGAATTTAATCATAAATCTCAAAATAAAGGTATGATGCATGGTTGTGGCCATGATGGTCATACCACAATGCTTCTTGGGGCAGCAAAATATCTAAGTGAAAATAATAATTTTAATGGAAGAGTATATTTCATTTTTCAACCAGGAGAAGAAGGTTTTGCTGGAGGAGAAAAAATGATTCAAGATGGTATGTTTGATGATTTTAAAATTGATGAAGTTTATGCACTTCATAATTGGCCTGAGTTACCTTTAGGTACGTTTGGTGTAAATAGTGGACCGATGATGGCAGCAGTTGATGAATTTGATATTACTGTAAAAGGAAAGGGTGGTCATGCTGCATCACCTCATCTAGCAATTGATCCTGTAGTAATTTCTGCACAAGTTATTTCTGCTGTTCAAACAATTATAAGTAGATCCACAGATCCTGTTGATAAAGCTCTTATAAGTATTACAAAAATTAATGCTGGTACAGCGTATAATGTAATTGATGATCAAGTTAAAATGGGTGGGACTATTAGGACTTTTCGAAGAGAAACACGAGCATATATAGAGAAAAGATTAAATGAATTATGTAAAGGTATAGCCGATGCACATGGTGCAGAGATAAAAATTGAGTTTGATTTAGTAAATAAATATCCACCTACTATAAATTCTAAAGAAGAAACAAAATTTGCTGCAAATGTAGCTAAAGATTTAGTCGGTGATGATAAAGTTATTACTGATATTGACCCTTCAATGGGAGGAGAAGATTTTTCATATTTGTTAGAAAAAAAACCTGGTTCCTATCTTTATCTTGGTCAAGGAGATGCAGAACATAGCGCTCATCTACATACAACAAAGTATGATTTTAATGACAATTTATTACCTATTGGTGTAAATTTTTGGGTGGACCTTGTTCAAAAATACTTTTCTAAGTAATCTTAATTGATGTTAAATTTTAGTGCGATTTATTCAATAATCGCATTTAGAATAAAAGAATTTCTACAAGAGTATCATTATTCTTTATTAGCCCCTTTAACTACAAATCTTTTATTTATATTAGTTTTTATAACAGTAGAAAATTATTACTCACTTTCTATGGATTCAGGTTCTTTCGTTGAATTTATTGCTCCTGGATTAATCATTATGATCGTTGCTCAGGAAAGTTACGATAATTCGTCTGCTACTTTAATTCATATGAAACAAATTGGTTCTTTAGATGATTGGTTAATGGCACCTATCTATAGGATTGAAATATTAATATCTTTAATATTCACATCTCTTATTATTGGAATTATTTTAGCATTGTTTAATTTTTTTATATTTACTTTTTTGATAGATATTGAAATTTATAATTTTTTTTATTTTTTTTACTACCTATTTTTAGTTATAATATTTTTCTCATGTTTAGGATGTTTCGTAGGAATAATTTTTAATTCTTGGGATTCACAAAGTACATTCTCAAGCTTTTTTGTTGCGCCTATTAATTTTTTATCAGGAACCTTTTTTTCAATAAATTATCTTCCTGATAATTTTAAGGCTATACTTTTATATAATCCTTACTATTATGTTGTAAGCTTTTTTAGGAATTCATTTAATGATGAATTTTCATTTAATTTAGTTGAAAATATCTTTATAATATTTTTTATTTTATTAACTTTGATTATTACATCATTTATTTTTTTCAAAGGTTTTAAAATTATTAAATGATTGATGTTATTTTTAATTTTTTAATTCAATTTGATTTATTAATCAAAAATAATTTAGAATTATCTTTAATTTTATATTTTTTATTTTCATTTTTATTTTTTACATTTTCTCTACCTGGTAGTTTAATAATTATACTTGCATCAAGTTTCTTTTTTGGATTTATTACAGGTTTTATAATTAATATAACAACTATTGTTTTAGGTAGTTTATGTTTTTTTCTTTTTTTTAAAAATTTATTTAAAAAATATTTTAATAAACAAATTGAAAAATTTAGTGATAAACTAAATAAAATTATTAAAAAATCATCTTTTGAATACTTAGTTTTATTACGACTTATCTTTGGAGTGCCATTATTTGTTCAAAATTTATTTTTATCAACATTAAATATTTCTAAAACTAAATTTATAATTTCATCTTTTATTGGTTTTACTCCTTATTTTCTTCTTTTTTCATTTATTGGTAATCAATTTTCTGATCTTATTGAAATTAAAGAATTTCAACTTAGTAATATTTTATCATTTGAATTAATTTTAATTTTTTTAATATTAATTATTTTTTTATTACTTAGAATTTTTTTTAAATTTAAATAAATAGTTTTTTAAATCTAATTGAAATGAATAATAAATAAATAGTAACAATTATTGCGGCATAAATAGTTATATCAATAATTATCAAATTATTTGCTGAAAATTCATTTGCTATTCTTGAATATATCAAAGCTGAGGTCTGTATTATGGATGTAATAATAATAACATTAAGTAATCTGATTGAGCCCTTTGTATTTAAGTAGATCATTAAAAGACCAATAAATAAAAGACCTGTTATAGCTCCACCAAGATTTCTTAGCCATGCTATATTGGTATTTTCAGCAACAGTTAAATTCACAAAACTATATGGAAAAATTAAAAAATAAATTCCATAAATTAAAGAAAAAATTGATAAAAATAATATGCTTAATCTGATCATCTACTAAAAACTATTTATTAAGATATAATTAGTATTGCAAATTAATTTTTACTAAATATAGAAAATATATGATCCGATTGTTAATAGTTTTAATTGTTATAGTAATTATACTATTTATTTTGAGATCAAGAGCCAAATCACAATATAATAATTATGGTAACTTTTATAGAAATTTAATTCTGATAGTCATAATTGGAGGTATAATCTTCTTCCTTGCAACAACTGGAAAATTCTTGATACCACAGTTATTAAATCTTATTAAAGTTGGTTTACCATTCTTGACAAAATTAATAGGAATATAATGAAATATTTTTCAACAAACGATCTACCCTTAAACGATGAAATGATTAAATTTTGGAATGATAATGGATATTTGGTTATAGAAAATTTTAACACAGATAAAGAATGTGATGAATTAATGGAACGGTCATCATATCTTATCGAACATAATAATTTTAATAATCAAAAATCTATTTTTGATACAGTCAATCAAGCTCATAATGATGATAATTATTTTTTAGAATCAGGAGATAAAATTCGTTTCTTCTTTGAAGAAAAAGCTAATTTAAATGATGATAACATAGAAGAAAATAAACATTTTATTGTAAATAAAATCGGTCATGCGTTGCACGACTTAGATAAAGTTTTTTATAAATTTTCTCATAAACAAAAACTTCAAGATATTGCTTTATCACTTGGTTTCTCAAAACCAAAATTACTTCAGTCTATGTATATTTTTAAACAACCTAAAATAGGTGGTGAAGTAGTTTGCCATCAAGATTCTACTTTTTTATATACTGAGCCAGAAAGTACTATCGGTTTCTGGTTTGCATTAGAAGATGCAAATAAAACAAACGGATGTTTACAAGTTGCAAGCGGAGGTCATAAAGGCCCATTAAGAAAACTTTTTAAAAAAGTAGACGGTAAAATGCAAATGATAGATCTAAATGATGAGCCATTTCCTGAAACTGATACTTTTGTAGAAGTAAAAAAAGGATCACTTGTTTTATTACATGGTAGACTTCCTCATTATTCATGTGAGAACACAAGTTTAAAATCAAGACATGCTTACACAATTCATGTAATTGATAATAACAACGAATATCCTGAATGGAATTGGTTACAAAGATCTTCAATACCTCTTAAAAGTTTTATTAATGACTAAAAAAATAATTTTAGATTGTGATCCAGGTCATGATGATGCTGTAGCAATAATGTTAGCTGCTTCCTCTAAAGAGATTGACATACTGGGTATCACCTGTGTTGGTGGAAATAGTGGTTTAAATAATACAGTAAATAATGCTCTTAAAGTTTGTACGTTAATTGAAAGAACGGACATCAAAGTTTACTCTGGTGCAAATAAACCTATTCATTATGAATTATTTACAGCTGAATATGTTCACGGAAAAACCGGATTAGATAAAAAAGGTGATCCTATAATAATAGATACAAATTATAAACCTCAAGAAAAACATGCAGTTGATTTCATAGTAGAAACTTGTAAATCTTCAACAGAGCAAATTTATTTATGTCCAACAGGACCTCTTACAAATATTGCCTTAAGTTTAAAAAAAGATCCGTCTATTAAAGAAAATATAAAAGAAATAGTTTTTATGGGTGGAGCTGCTATGTGCTTAGGAAATACTACACCATCAGCTGAATTTAATATTTATGTGGATCCACATGCGGCTAATATTGTTTTAGAATCAGGCATTCCTTTAACAATGATGGGTTTAGATGTTACTCATCAGGTAAATGTAAATTCAAAAATTATCAAATCAATGAATGAAAATAAAAATAAAAGTTCTAAGTTTTTTGGAGAACTAATGGAATTTTATACAATATTTCATAAAGAATTATACGAAACTGAGGAAACTCCTTTGCATGACCCATGTGTTATTGCATATTTATTAGATCCATCTATTTTTAGTGGAAAAGAAGTTAATGTCACAGTTGAAGAAAATTCTGAATTAACAAGAGGGGAGACTGTTGTTGATTGGCTAGGTGTTACTAAAAGACCAGTAAATTGTTTTGTGATGAATGAAGCTAATGATGAAAAATTTTTTCAATTACTTAAAGCTAAATTATCGCTATTACCTTAACTATAAAAACTCTTTGCAATCTTTCCAGCTAAATTCGCATTATTAATTATTAAAGATACATTAGCATTTAGAGTTTCATTTTTTGATTGTTCGTTAATTTCTTTTATAAGAAACGGGGTTAATTCTTTTCCACTAATATTATTTCTATCAGCTTTTATTGTTGCATTATTTATCCATTTTTCTACGTCATTTTTATTAAGTGCTTTTTCTAATGGAACTTTATTAAATATGAGAATTGATTTTTTATTTCCCATATTTTCATTGAGTTTTAAAAAAGAAGAAATTTCATGAATTTCATCAAATTTATTATCGACTTTATTTTCTGTTTCTTCATACCAAAAACCAGGCATATAATTTGTTTGATAACCAATTCTTGTAATTCCTAAAGTTTCAAGAAGTTCATTTGTTTTACTTAAATCTAATATAGATTTAGCACCACTACAGATTACAAAATTTGAATTCTCAGAAAGTGCATATAGATCTGCAGATACATCATTGGTATTTTCAGCATTTAGATGCACACCACCAATTCCTCCTGTTGCAAAAAATCTTATTTGAAATTTAGAAGCTATAGAAATTGTACTTGCTACTGTTGTAGCAGCATTTTCTTTATTAAATATTGATAAATTTATATTGTGGTTTGAAACTTTTTGTACATTTTTCTCTTTTGCTAATATTTGAATATCTTCTTCCGATAATCCTATTTTAACCTTACCTCTAATTATTCCTATTGTTGCAGCAATTGCACCGTTATCTTCAACAGCCTTTATAGACTCATTTGCGACTTTAATATTTTCTGGATAGGGCAATCCATGACTAATCAATGTACTTTCTAAAGCTACTATTGGTTTTTTTCTATTTATTGCTTCTTGAACTTTTTTACTTATATCAAATATTTCATGCATACTATTGTACAATCACTCTCTTAGAAAGATTTTTAATTTTTAAAAAATCACTCTTAGTTTTTAGACTTTTACCACTAGCATAATAAGACCCGCATGCTACAGAAGTTTTCAAAATATAATTCATTTTTTCATTTATACTGAACAAATACAGCATCATAGCTGCTAGTGCGTCTCCAGCTCCATTTTCGTTTACTACTTTGATTGATGGGGGTTTTATTTTTTTTATAAATTCATTACTTCCAAAGATTACATTATTTTTTGAATTAGTAGTAATTATTTTTATTTTTTTATTTTGTTTTAATATTTTTTTTACACCTAATATTATATTTGAAGAATTTGTAAGTTTAAGTAACTCTGCTTTATTTAAGAATATAAAATCAACTTTATTTATAATCCTTTTAATTTTAATAACTTTATGCACTGATGTTGCGCACACTATAATTTTATTTTTTTTTGATAGTTTATTTATTGATTTTTCCAAATAGGTTTTAGAAAAATTTAGATCAAATATTATATTTTTATTCTTGATGTTTGGTATTTTTAAAGATTTATTATTTTCATATTCATCTGTGTTAGCTAATCCTAATAAAAATTTATTATTTTTATCTGATAAAGCTAAATAGTATCTATCTGCATAATCTTTATTCACTTGATGAACATAGATTTTTTTTGAGATTTTTTTTCTAATCTCTTCATTGATAGCTAAACTATAAAAGTTTACATCAACAAAATTCGAAAGCAATTCTGCAATATTGTACGCCACTCCACCAATTCTGCTTTTTTGTGTAATTTGATTAGATCTAAAATTAATAATATTTTTTTTAAGATTTAATAAATAATCGTGATGAATTGCCCCAATACAAACAAAAATGTTTTTAGATTTCAGCATTATGAATTATACACCTTTTATGTCAGTTTTTGATGTTGATCCACCTATTATTGATAATAAACATTTAATTAAATGGTTAAAGATTAATTTTTCTTTCTTAAGAAATAAATTACTCAAAATTAAACAACTTGATAGTGAAAGGGATATAAATTTTATTATATTCATAAATAATAAAAAAAAATATGTATTAAAAATTTCAAACCCATCAGAAAAAATAAATATATTAAAATACCAAGATAGATTAATTAATTATTTACGAAGTGATCTTAGTCTTAAATCTTTTATACCAAAAATACACCATACAAAGATTGTAAAATATTTAGATAAAAAAAATAGAGAATGCTTTGTTAGGATCTTATCTTATATTGAAGGGCGAATGTATGGAGATACAAAAAGTAACGATAAAATTGAAAATTCTTTAGGTAAGTTACTTGGAAAAGTATCAACTAAGTTGAAAGCATTTAACGATATAGATGCCCATAGAAATTTTATTTGGGATCCATCAAATATAAAATGGATTAAAAAAGAAATTAATATTTTTACTGGTTCAAAAAAATTAATTTTATTAAAATGTTTTTCAGAATATGAAAAATTTGTAAAAAATAATTTAAATAAATTAAGATATTCAATAACTCATTCAGATCCAAATAATTATAATATTGTTATTAAAGAAAACAATGTTTGTGGTTTACTAGATTATGGAGATTCTATTTATTCTCCAACAATAAATGATTTAGCTATATGCCTTTCATATGCATTAATGAACAATGATAATATTTATCTTACACTTAAAAATATAATAACAGAGTACAATAAACAGTTTTCTATTAATGAGGATGAAATTAATTCATTAATATCATTATGTAAGTCAAGACTTATGATTACTGTTGTAATGGCAAAAAAACAAAGAATTAAATATCCATCAAATCAATATTTAAGCATTAGTGAGAAAGATGCATGGTCTTTATTAGAAAAATTAGACAAAATTCCTATCAATTTTTTAATATATATTGTTCGCGAAATATGCGGCTTTGATATTATTCACCATCATAATGAAATTATAAATTATATAAATAAATTCAACTTTGGTAATATTTTTAAATTTAATTTACTTGATAAAAATAAATCTATCTTAAAATTAAGTTCTGATTCACCTTTATTAAAAGGTAACCCAGATAATAGTTCGCTTAAGAAAAGAGTTAATAAAATATTTAAAGAAGATAATTCTCGTATAGGTATAGGTTTATACAATGAAAAAAGAAAAGTTTATAAGGGACCTAACTTTATTTCTGAATTAAATACGAATGAAAGACGTAATATTCACTTAGGAATTGATATTTTTATTGATCAGGGGACAGATTTATTTGCTCCAATAGATGGTAAAATTATAATTTTAAAAAATAATAATTTTAAATATGACTATGGCCCCACTCTAGTTTTAGAGCATAGTTTTAAAAAATATAAATTTTATACTCTATACGGTCATTTATCTAAAATAATGTTTCAAAAACTAAAAATTGGAAAAAAAATTAAGAAAGGTGAATGGATTGGTAAAATTGGTAATTCTAATGAAAATGGAAAATGGTTACCACATTTACATTTTCAAATTATTTTAGATTTATTAGGACATGATAAGAATTTTCCAGGAGTAGGTGAAGAATTTTTATTCAATATTTGGAATAAAATTTCACCTGATCCAAATTTAATTCTACGAATTCCAAAATCTTTTTATTCTAATAATAATAATTTTAAAGATACTTTAAAGAAAAGAAGAAAAAATATTTCTGATAATTTATCAATTTCTTACAAGAAACCTCTTCATATGCTTGAAGCTAAAGATCAGTATTTTTTTGATAGATATGGCAGGAGATACTTAGATTGTGTAAATAATATTTCCCATGTTGGACATTCAAATTCCTATGTCCATGAAGCTATGACTCAGCAAAATTTAAAACTTAATACTAATACGAGATATCTATACGATACAATTAACGATTATAGTGAATTACTTTTAAGTAAGTTTCCAAAGAAATTAAATAAGATATTTTTCGTATGTACAGGATCTGAAGCTAATGATTTAGCTTATAGAATAGCCCAAACTTATACTAGTGCAAAAGATGTCTTTGTGATGGACAATGCTTATCATGGGCATACCAATGCTTTAATTGATCTAAGTCCATATAAATTTAATAGTAAGGGTGGTTCGGGTAAAAAAGATTATGTTCATGTATTAGACATGCCTGATCCCTTAAGAGGTAAGTGGAGATATCAAAATTCAAATTGGATTCAAAAATATATAGATGAAGCTAAAACAGTAATTAGAAATAAAATTAAAGAAACAAAAATTGCATGTTTTTTTACTGAAAGTATACTTGGTTGCGGTGGTCAAGTAATTCTTCCAAAAAATTATTTAAAAGAAATATTTTCAGAAATTAGAAGAAACAATGCATTATGTATTGTTGACGAGGTACAAACTGGTTTTGGACGCGTTGGAAGACATTTTTGGTCATTTGAAGAGCATGATGTCGTTCCTGATATAGTAACCTTGGGCAAACCTATGGGCAATGGTCACCCTATAGCTGCTGTTATAACTACAGAAAAAATTGCTTCAACTTTTAATAACGGGATGGAATATTTTAACTCATTCGGTGGTAATCCTGTTTCCTGTGCTATCGGTAAAGCAGTATTAGAGACTATTGATAATAATAAATTACAAAAAAATGCTTTGTTAGTTGGTAATTATTTTTTAAAAGAATTAAAAAAAATCCAACTTAAATATAAAAAATATATTAGTGAAGTTAGAGGTAGGGGGCTTTTTTTAGGAATAGATATTATTCAGAATAGTAATGTTTCTAAACCAAATAAAAAATTAGCTAAACTGCTTATTAATTATATGAGAAATCAAGGTATTTTATTGAGCACTGATGGACCTTATGACAATGTTATTAAAATAAAACCACCTCTTGTATTTACAAAATTAAATGTTGATCAGGTATGTAAAAACTTAGAAACTTTCTTTAAAAAATTATAAAATATATTCCATAACTAATCATTAGCAGACCAATGGTTAGATCAATCCAAAACCAAGTTTTATTTGAATAAATATATTTTGACAAAAACTTTGACATATATCCCAAAGAAAAGAAAAACAAAAAACTAGCTGAAATTGCTCCAACGCCAAATGAAAATTGATCATTAAAATTTGTTGATAATGATCCCAGCAAAATAATTGTATCTAGATAAACATGAGGATTTGCGTATGTAATAAGGAATAAGGTAATTAATACTTTTCCGTATTCGTTAATTATATTTAATTCTTTATTTATATCTTTAATTTGATTTAATTTTATAACTTTATTTAATCCATAAAATATAAGCCAAATTCCACCTAAT
>LULI01000781.1_pt1 | contig 11418 bp, 7 predicted proteins | sample 728191 | NCBI WGS metagenome assembly LULI01 (sample SAMN03860293, study PRJNA289734) | marine metagenome | biome: seawater column; feature: ocean; material: water; isolation source: Red Sea water column Station 169 - depth 50m | place: Saudi Arabia: Red Sea | collected 2011-10-15 | depth 50 m | reverse complement strand
GATAAGTTGGATGCTGATACAATTAATCAATTACCAGATAGTATTAAAATACTTTCAAACTTTGCAGTTGGATTTGGAAATATTGATTTAGAGGCAGCAAAAAATAGAGGTATTGCTGTAACAAATACTCCAGATGTTTTAACAGATGCTACTGCTGAAATTGGAGTATTATTAATTTTAGGTGCATGTAGAAGAGCTTCAGAAGGAATTGAGCAAGCAAGACAAGGAGGATGGGTTTGGTCAGCTGATCTTTTAATTGGGAAACAACTGACAGGTACTAGATTAGGAATTTTAGGGATGGGAAGAATTGGACAAAAAATTGCAAAAGTAGCAAAATCTCTTGGTATGATAATTCACTATCATAACAGATCAAAACTAAGTGAAGATAAAGAGCAAGGTGCTATTTATCATGATAATTTAAAAGATCTTTTATCTGTATCAGATGTGCTATCAGTATGCTGTCCAGCATCAAAAGAAACAATTGATATGATTAATAAAGATACAATTGAATATTTACCAAAGGGCGCAGTTGTAACCAATGTTGCAAGAGGAGACATTATTGAAGATGAGGCAATGATTGATGCACTTAATAGAAGAAAAGTTTATGCAGTAGGATTAGATGTTTATAAAAATGAGCCGCATTTAAATAAAGGTTACTATAAGCACAAAAGTGCTTTCATTCTTCCACATTTAGGCAGTGCCACTAAGGAAACTAGGACTGCGATGGCTAATTTAGCTATTGATAATATTGACGAATTCTTCAAAACAGGAAACTGTAAAAATAAAGTAAATTAACAATCTGAAGTTGTATTTAATTGAATATCAGTCATTTTTAAAATGACTCTAAGTTACATATGTGTTTAATATCCTGCAGTTAATTAACTAAAGAGGAGAAATAAATGATTAAAGACAAAAAGCTGAAGGTTAAAAAAACACCTTCAAGACGTAAGTTCTTTAAAGCTGCTGCTGCAACTGGTGTTGCTGCTGTAGCTGCATCATCTTTAGCTGCTCCAGCTGTTGCTGCTGAAAGAATTGAAGCATCAATGGTTGCTACTTGGGGAAGAGATTTTCCAGGTTTAGGAACAGGAGCTCAAAGATTTGCACAAAGAATCTCAGATATAAGTGATGGTAGAATTCAAGTTACTTATTATGCAGCGAACGAAAGAGTTAAAGCATTTGACTCATTTGATGAAGTTGCATCTGGTAACTCACAAATGTACCATGCTGCTGACTACTACTGGGTGAAGAAAGATCCAGCTTGGGGTTATTTTACAGCGGTACCATTTGGTTTTACTTACACTGAAATGAATGCATGGATTAGATTTGCAGGTGGTCAAGAGTTATGGGATGAACTAGCTGACAAATTTGGTCTTAAAAACTTTATGTGTGGAAGCACAGGAGTTCAAATGGGTGGATGGTTTAACAAAAAGATTAGAAGCCCTAATGACTTCAAAGGTTTAAAAATGCGTATGCCTGGTTTAGGTGGACAAGTAATTGGTAAACTTGGAGGATCTCCAGTTTCATTACCTGGTGGACAAATTTACGAAAACCTAGTATCTGGAGCAATTGATGCTACAGAGTGGGTAGGTCCATGGAATGATGAAGCTATGAAATTCCAAGAAGCTGCTAAATACTACTACTATCCTGGTATGCACGAGCCTGGATCAATGTTAGCATGTGGAACAAACAAATCTTGGTTCACAAGCTTAAACAAATCAGATCAATTATTGATTGAAGCTGCTGCAGCAATGGAAAACGACGTAATGATGTCTGAGTACAATGCTAAAAATGGTGCGGCTTTAGCTAGATTGATCAATGATCATGGTGTTAAACTAGAGAAGTTTAGCGACAAGGTTTATGATGGCTTTGCATCAGCTGCTAACGAAGTGTTTGAAGAAACAAGAGCTAGCAGTGGTCTTGCTGAAAGAGTTCATTCGAGCTTCTTAAAAGCAAGAAAAGACATTGGATCTTGGACTAACTTGTCTGACTCACCTTACATTTCTCAAAGAAACAGAGCTTTAGGAATGTAATCAAACTTAATTTGATAATTAAAAGGGCCCTTTTTGGGCCCTTTTTTTTATTTTAAAATTAAGTATTACTAAGAGAAATTTAAATTCATATGAGTTCAGAAAGCAGCAAAATATCTTTATATTTAAGAATTTTAAGCTACTCAGTATTAGCTTTCACCCTAGCATTCCTAATAAATAATGTTTTAACAGTTTGGAGTGATTGGCCTGGAGTTAAGAAAATTTTCTCTCATTATGAAATGTTTGGTTTCAAGAAAAAGGCACTTGATGGATCTGCTTTAAATTACGGTTTCATGCAGATTGGAGTATATTTAATATGCATTGTAGCTGTAATAATTTATGTTTTTAAAACTTACTCTCAAACTTTAGAACGAGACTCAGAGATACTATCAAAATTTTCAGCTTATTTGGTTAGGTCATCTTTTTGGGCAGTCTTTTTAGTTGGTGTTGCAGACTTTATAATTTCGTTCATGGTTGTTGAAAGATTATGGGAAGCAATATTCAGTCCAGAAGTGAAAGCCTTTATGGTGAAATCACCAGAAAGAATTACATTTATACATTTTCCAATTATATTAATTTCATTTGTAATTGGTTACTTTACAAAATCTGTTGGTTTTATTTGGTTAGCAGTTTTAGTTGTTGTCAGTGAATTCATAATTGTCTTATCTAGATTTATATTTTCTTACGAGCAAGCTTTTCAAGGAGATCTTGTTCGTTTCTGGTATGCTGCACTATATTTATTTGCAAGTGCTTATGCTTTAATTCACGAAGGTCATGTAAGAGTAGATGTGCTATACTCTTCGTTTAGTGAAAGAAAAAAAGCTTGGACAAATCTTTTAGGCTCTGCTCTTCTAGGTGTTCCACTTGTATTGATAGTTTTATTTTTAGGACTTAATGGAAAAGCAAGTATAATAAATGGACCGGTGGTTGCCTTTGAAGTTACGCAACAAGGATCTAATGGTTTATACCTTTTATATTTGATGGCTGTATACTTAGCAGTATTTGCAGTTACCATGCTTTTACAGTTTACGAGCTATTTCATGGGTAGTAGTTATAAAATTTTAAATGGTAAGGAAAATTAAAGTATGGAACTATTTTTCTTAGCAGTTTTAGTCTTAATAATGATAGTTGCTCTTGCTTCAGGATATCCTGTAGCATTTGCGCTTCCTGGTTCAGCTATAATATCAATTGGATTAGCCGCATTTTTCGGATATTTATTTGAAGGTGATGCAGATGCTTATTTTGCAGTTGATGGTCCGATAGAATGGCTTGTTGCTGGTATTACAAACTTTAGGAGTAATTATTGGGATGTTGAAACTGACACCCTAATTGCAATTCCTTTATTTATTTTTATGGGAATTATGCTGCAAAAATCCAAAATTGCAGAAGATTTATTAATAACAATGGGTCAATTATTTGGTCCAATTCCTGGTGGTCTTGGTATTTCAGTAATTTTCGTTGGAGCATTATTGGCAGCAACTACTGGTATTGTTGGGGCAACCGTTATTGCAATGGGATTAATCTCATTACCTACTATGTTAAATAATAACTACGATAGGAAACTTGCCAGTGGTATCGTATGTTCATCTGGAACGTTAGGTCAAATAATACCCCCATCTATTGTTTTAATTATTATTGCTGACCAATTAGCTAGCGCATCAGATGTTGCAAACAACATACGTCAAAATGATTACAAAGCAGTCACTGGAGAATTTAACATGCCAGGAGAATTTAGAGTTGGGTCTTCAAGTGCTGGTGATATGTTCCTTGGTGCTCTTTTACCTGGTCTCGTTTTAGTTGCGCTTTACATGATCTATGTATTTTTCTATGCGAGAATAAAAAAAGGTGTAGCCCCACCAGTTCCATTTAAAGGAGAATTTAATTTTAAATTTTGGTTACGAGTAATTGTTATAATTATTCCTCCTCTTGCACTTATTTTTGCAGTTTTGGGTTCAATTTTGATGTGTATTACTACTTCAATGGTATTTATAATCCTTCTTGGTGCTGCGATGCTTACATCAGGCTTTAGAGCATTTGGTGGTGAGGAATTAGTAAGAGATTTTCTTCAAGATTTACCAGGAGGTTTTTGGACTCAGTTTGTTGTGGTCATGATTGTAATTTTCTTGTTAGGTTTCTTTTTAGATTTTATCGAGATTGCAGTTGTTGTTGTACCAATAATTGCACCAATATTGCTAGCTGAAACAGGAGCAAATGTTACAGCTGTATGGCTTGGAGTAATGATAGGTGTTAATTTACAAACTTCTTTCTTAACCCCTCCATTTGGATTTGCTTTATTTTATTTAAAAGGTGTAGCTCCAAAAGTGGTTCAAACATTAGATATCTGGAAAGGTGTTGTTCCTTTTATTATCTTACAACTTATCGGTTTAGGAATTGTGGGCGCATACCCTAGTCTAGTAAATTATTTACCAAACAGGGTTTATTTAACATCTAATGTTGCTCCACCGCCGATGAATCCAAAACTACAATATTGCTTACAGGAGTATAAATTTGCAAACTACTCTAATAATGCTGATGTAATAAATAAAAGTATAACTGACTTTGACGACATTATTCTTGCAAATTTACCAGCAGATAAATTAAGTTATTTCCAACGCCATGTTGATAATTCTAAGTACTCTTTTGAACTTGTTAATGAGGTTAAAAGTACAGAGACATTATATAACGATTATGCAGTCGATTACAGAGACTTACATTTTAAAACAAGAAAGAAACAAAAGAAGATTTTAAAATTAAATAAAAAGATAGATAAGTATAAAGCTGAGATTAGAAACTTAGATGATGAAGATGTTTCAGATAAAAACAAACTTGAACAAAAAATTGAAAATGTGAAACTAGAAATAGACGAGATAAGTAGTCAAATCCCAGAAGAATGGAAATCAAAAAATGATGAATTTAATAAAATTAATAAAGCTAAAAATCTTGCAACAAGAAAATATCGAAAAACAGTTGATAATGCTTACGAAGATTTATTGTTGATTAAGAGTTTTATAAATGATGGTGAAAAATTTGAAGAATTAGAGCAAGAAATGAAACTTCTTAAAAATAAAATAGATAACAGAGGTTACATTGATGCAATAGAGTTTATAGATAATATATTTGAAAAAGTCGGAGAAATTTCTGGATCTGATGAGTTTGCCGATAAATTAGATTATCTTATCACTTTAATGGATGAGGACGAAGTTGATTTTGAAAAACTTCAATCCTCAACGGTCGATACTATTGCGTTATTTGAGCAAGAAGTTAGTTGGAGAAAAAATTTCAAGAAAAAATATATGGATAGAATAAATGCTCATGACAAAGTTATTAGTGAGACTATTGGATTAAGATTGCAATCAAAACTTACAAAAGAACAAGCTATATATGTTTCTAAATGTAATTCTATCCACAGAGATATATCTTTAAACTTTTAATTATTTTGTGATTTGATCAATTAATTTTGATCTTTCGTATAAACCAAGATTTTCCGCTTTTGTTTTTAATTTTTCGTACTCAGATTTTAAATTTTCGGTTTTGATGTTAACTTTGTTACCAATTTCAATAAGAGAACCAATAATTGGATCAATTTCTAATGGACGTTTAGCATGTAAATCTTGAGTTGTTGATGGTTTATGACCCTTAATAGAAATCGCAGCATTTATTCTATGATCAATAGAAACATTAAATTTTACACCAATTTTTTCACCTACTTGTTGGCATTCCTCCATCAATTTTCTTACTATTTTTAACAATTCTGGATCATTTCCAATTTCATCTAAGGTTTTATCATAAAGAGCACTAATGATATTAAATGAGCAATTACCCCAAAGTTTTATCCAAATTTCATCTCTTAAATTACTTTTTTGAGGAGCTTTTAAGCCGCCTGCAATTAATAAATCAGCAATGAGTTTAAGTCTTTCTGATTTAGATCCATCAGGTTCACCAAGTGTAAATCTTTCTCCTCCATTATGTTTTATTACACCTGGTTCGGTTATTTCAGCAGCTGGGTAAACAACACAACCAATAGCTTTTGCTGGATCTAAATGTTTCCATATTTTTCCCTCGGGATCCACACTATCAATATGATGGTTGTCTAAATTCGTTCCAGTATTTGCTTTATAAAAATACCACCAAGGAAGGCCATTTACAGCTGATATAATCGAAGTTTTTTCTCCAATAATATTTTTTAGTGAATCAACAATATTTGAAATTGCATGAGCCTTTACAGAAATAAATATATAGTCTTGTACATCTAATGTTTTGGGATCATCGGTTACTTTTAATTTAAAGTTTTCAGACCTACCCTCTTTAATTAATGTCAATCCATTTTCTTCTATCGCTTTTTTGTGTGGTCCTCTAGCTATAAGAGATAAATCTATATTTGTTTTACTTAAACAAGCTGCCAAATATCCACCGATAGATCCTGCACCAAATATACAAATTTTTGTCATTAACTACTTAAACCAAATTTTTTTGCTAAAACGTTTCTTTGTAACTTACCAGTTGCTCCCTTTGGAATTTCATCTACAAAAAAAATTTTCTTAGGAATTTTAAATTTTGCTAATTTTTCTTGAGCATATTTTAATACATCTTCTTCTGAACACATCTCTCCGGACTTAATAATTATAGCGCTTGCTATATTTTCACCAAGCATTTTATCCTCATAACCAAAACATACAGCTTGGTCTATTGATGGATGATCCATTAAAACATTATCAACCTCTAAAGGAGATATTTTTTCTCCACCCTTATTAATTATTTCTTTCAATCTTCCTGAAATTTTCAAATATCCGTCTTCGTCAAAATATCCTTGATCACCAGTTCTAAACCAACCATTTGTGAAACTTGTTTTGTTTGCTTCTTCATTATTTTCGTAGCCAAGTGTTACGTTTTCACCCTTTATACATACTTCGCCTTCTTCACCTTGTTTCATCATGTCACCATTTTCACTCATAATACATACTTCTGGACCTGCTGGTAGGCCTACAAATCCTGCTTTTTGTTGTTTTGGTGGTAATGGATTTGACGTCATTTGATGCGTTGCTTCAGTCATCCCATATGCTTCAATAACAGGACAATTAAATGCTTCATTTAAATCTTTAAATACAGCAGGAGGTAATGAAGCTGAGGAAGATCTAATTAATCTTAAATTTAAGTTTTTTGCTGCCTCTTTATTTTTATTTGCTCTTAATAAGATTGCTTGATGCATAGTTGGTACGCCTGAATACCAAGTAATTTTTTCTAATCTAGCCAAATCAAGAAACTTTAATGCATTAAAACCGCTAGAGGCACATACTGATGCACCAACTTTCATTGATGTCGCTAAAACTGCTATAAGTCCATGAATATGAAATAATGGCATAATATTTAAACAATGATCATTATCTGTAAGACTTAAACTTTTTGAAATATTTTCAGAAGATGAATAAATATTATTATTAGATAACGGCACAATTTTTGGCCTTGAGGTAGTTCCTGAAGTATGCAGGACTAAAGCCTCATCATTTTCATTTGGGGATGAATAATCACTTTTGTTATCAAACAAATCAAACAAACCTTCAGGTTGATCTTTATGGATTTTCAATTCACAAATTTCTATATTTAATTTTTTTGCAACTTCTACTGACGGATTATTTGAATTTTTTTCAACAATAATTATTTTAGGATTTAAATCCTTAAGATAAAACTCATACTCTTCTGATTTATATGATGGATTAAGAGGAGCAGCAGACATGTAACTTGAAATTCCTAAGAAACTAGTGGCCATGGATGGTCCATTCGGTAGAACTATTGCGGCTCTATCTTTATTAGATATACCATTTCCTGATAATTGTTTTGAAATATCTTCAGCAAATATTTTTAAATCTCTGTAACTAATTTTCGAATTGTTTTCAGATGAAATTGCAATTTTATCATTTTCACTATTTTCAAAAATGTTTTTAACAATTCTTTTTGACACTTCTAATATCCTTTTGCGTACCCATCTTTTCTAGGATCTGATCCACCTAATAGATCACCTTCGCTTCTATTAATTTTTATTGCTTGCCCTCCACCATGTGTACCATCAATATATTCTACATTGTGACCCACTTCTTTAAGACCATGAAAAATCTCTTTATCAACAGTTTTTTCGAGCTTATAAATATTATTAAAATGAAATGCTCTAGGAAAGCTTAAAGCTTCTTGCGGTCCCATCCCATAATCAATCATATTATTTAAAACATGAACTTGTCCGACTGGTTGATATTGACCACCCATAACACCATAGCTTAAGGTTGCGTTGTTATCTTTATCAATGACCATACCTGGAATAATAGTATGCAATGGTCTTTTTAAGCCAGCAATACAGTTAGGGTGTCCATGCTCTACTCTGAAATTTGTACCTCTATTATGCAAAAGTATTCCACTTTTATTTGTTGTAATCCCTGATCCAAAAACATAACAAACAGAATTGATTATTGATACGCTATTTAAGTCTTTATCTACTACTGTTAGATAAATTGTCTCTGGGTGAGCTGGAATATTTAAGTCACCAACATCACTGCATGAATTTAGATTAATTTTATTAAAAATATCTTCAATATTTTTATCACTTAAAATTTCATCCAAATTAATATTTGCAAAACTTGGATCACCCAAACTTGTTTCTTTAACTTTATAGGCTTGTTTTGTAACTTCTGCTTCAAGATGAAATCTTTCTACGCTGTTGAATTTATAGTTTTGAATGTTAAGTCTTTCTAATAATTTCATCATAACTAATACCGTAACACCAGGTCCATTAGGAGGGCATTGATGAATAAAATCACCTTTATATAAAGATTTGATAGTTTCTGATCTTATTGTTTTCTGCTTAGAAAAATCTTCAAAAGTATGAACGCCTCCTAATTCATTTAAACTTTCAATTATATCTTTTGCAGTTTCACCTTCATAAAATTCTTTACTTCCTTTTTTACTAATTGCCTCAAGCGTTTCTCCCAACGCAATATTTTTCATTAATTCATTTTCTTGATATGTACGACCATCTTTTAAAAAAATTTTTTTTGAATTCTCATTTCCATTAATTTTATTTAAACTGTTATGCCAAGCTTGCGATACTACTTTAGAAATTTTATGACCATTTTTTGCAATATCAATTGCTCCTGAAAATAATTGTTCAAAATCAAGTTTGCCAAATTCTTTATGGATAGTTTCCCAAGCATGAACTGCTCCAGGTATAGTTACCGAATGAGGACTTGTTAATCCAATTTTATCTATATTTTTTTCCTTAAAGAAATCATAATTTAATTTTTCTGGAGCCAAACCAGATCCATTAAAAGATACTGCATCTTTATTATTCATTTTAACAATTGCAAAACAATCACCACCGATACTTGTTGCGTTAGGTTCAACAACTGATAAAACAATTGAAGCAGCAATAGAGGCATCCACTGCATTTCCTCCCATTTTAAGTATTTTTAATGCTTCTTCAGTGGCCAATGGATGAGAAGTCGCTGCCATTGCATTCGACGATCGTGCATCTTTATCTTTTGTTGATTGATTATTCATAGTAATGATTAAGTAGAGAGATATAAATGATTAGTAAAGCAAATAAAAGTATTTTAATTTTTTGTGTATTTGCCTTTGGCTTTTTTATTTCTAATTTATTAAGATCAATTACTGCCACACTCACTCCAGTTCTAACAAGTGAATTTGATTTATCAGCGGGTAACCTTGGGCTGCTAGCAGGTGGTTATTTTTTAGGATTTTCATTAATGCAAATACCAGCAGGTTTACTTCTTGATAAGTATGGTCCAAAAAAAGTCGTAGCATATCTTTTATTGATAGCTCTGATTAGTACCATTTCTTTTGCATTTGCAAAAAGTTTTACAGGATTATTAATTTCTAGATTTTTTATTGGTGTTGGTGTTGCAGCATGTTTAATGGGACCTCTGACTGGTTATCGTGTTTGGTTTGAAGAAAAATATCAGCAAAGAGCAAATTCATGGATGTTGATGGTAGCAAGTTTTGGTTTTGTAATTTCAACATTACCAGTACAAATTTTACTACCGATGATCGGTTGGAGATCTATTTTTCTTTTAATTTCAATTTTGATTTTATTAAGTATTATTTTAATTTTAGTTTTCACCCCATCTTGGAATAATAATCCTAAAAATACAATAACTCAGGAGAGAGGAAATCTTTCGGATGTATGGAAAAATAAATTTTTCATAAGTTTAATTCCACTATGTTTTTTAAATTACGGAGGCGTTCAAGCAGTCCAAACTTTATGGGCAGGTCCTTGGATGTTAAATGTTGCAGGTTATTCTCCACTTGATAGTGCTACAGGCTTGTTTTGGATAAATATAACAATGTTATTTGCATTTATGTTTTGGGGATATATTTTACCAAAATTTTCATCTTTAGGCATTGACAGCATAAAGATTGTAAAGATTGGTTTGCCAATAAGTTATGTTGTTTTATTTTCTATAATAATAATGGGCCAAAATGCAGGGGCTATAATGTTTACTCTTTATATTTTATCGTCAATTGTTTTATCTTTAACTCAACCTGCCTTAGCCTTAAGTTTTCCTCAAAATCTTGCTGGAAAATCATTAACCTCTATAAATGTATTTATTCATTCAGGAACATTTTTTGTACAATGGGGAATTGGATTATTAATTGATCTTTCTAAAAATATGGGTGCAAACACAGTCACAAGCTATAAGATTTCCTTCTCTATATTCTTAATTTTATGTATTTTTAGCTATCTGTTTTTTATTTATTTTAATAAAAATGAGAATTAATTTTAAAATGACATTATCTAAATTTCTTTTTTTAATACCACTAATTTATATTATTATTTGTATTTTCATTTACTTTTACCAAAGAAATCTACTTTATCATCCAGGGGAAAATAATTATTTAGATGAAGGTCCCTTAAATCACAAAATTGAAAAGATTTATATTAACTCAGAAAGTAGATTAGTTGGTTGGCATTTTCAAAAGAACCAAAATTATAAGACCATACTATTTTTTCATGGAAATGCTGGCAAACTTGATAATCGTATTTATAAATTAAATGAATTCTCAAATATGAATGTTAACTATTTGATATTTGCTTACAGGGGATTTAGTGGAAATGATGGAAATCCTTCAGAAATTGGTCTTTATGATGATGCTTTAGCAGCAAAGAAATGGCTAAATTCAAAGAAAATAGACGACAAAAATATAATACTGTATGGAGAATCGTTGGGTACAGCTATCGCACTTAACCTTGCGAAAGATTATTCGTTTAGTGGCGTGATATTGGAGTCTCCCTTTACATCTATGGAAACATTAGCAAAAAGTTATTATCCATATTTACCGGTTAAATATTTGTTAAAAGATAAATACAATTCAATTAGTAAATTGAACA
>LULI01002044.1_pt1 | contig 11428 bp, 7 predicted proteins | sample 728191 | NCBI WGS metagenome assembly LULI01 (sample SAMN03860293, study PRJNA289734) | marine metagenome | biome: seawater column; feature: ocean; material: water; isolation source: Red Sea water column Station 169 - depth 50m | place: Saudi Arabia: Red Sea | collected 2011-10-15 | depth 50 m | reverse complement strand
GATTAGATATTGGTGATCTTAACAATTATTTAATTAATTTAATAAATCACTGATATTGAAATATTTAGGCAATATCATTTTTAATATCATTTTCTATATCAGTGTTGTTATTGCATCATTTATTATCATTTTTTTATATCCGTTTATAAGTACAATGTCTCTTCAAAATATAGCTTCACTTTGGATAACAGCAGTTCTCCATCTACTTAAGTATTTATGCGGTGTATCATGGGAAGTTAAAGGCATTGAAAATATAAAAGAAAGTCCATGCATTCTTGTCTCAAATCATCAAGGCCAATGGGAATCATTTTATTTACAAACGCTCTTAATTCCATCTTCAAGCATAATAAAAAAAGAATTATTATTTATACCAGTATTTGGATGGGCATTAGCATGCTTAAAACCCATCCACCTAAGAAGGTCTAAGAAATATAAAAGTATGAAAAAAGTTATAAAAGATGGTGCTAAAAAGCTTAAAAAGGGCACTTCTATAATTATTTTTCCAGAAGGCACAAGAACAGAGCCTAAAGACGGTATTAAAAAATTCTCAAACAGTTGTGGTTATCTTTCAGTTAATAATGATGTGCCCATAGTGCCTATATGCCATAATTCTGGCCTATATTGGAGAAATAAGAAATTTTTAAAGCACAAGGGTGAAGTTAAAGTTCATATTGGAAAACCAATATATGGCAATGACCCAAAAATGGTAACTGAAGCAGCATATAATTGGATAAAATTAAAATTTAATGAAATTCATTAAATATCTAACTCTTTTACAGATAAAGCATTAGCGTCTATAAACTCTCTTCTTGGCTCAACATCATCACCCATAAGTATTTCAAATGATTCATTAGCATCCTGTACATCCTTGATGTCGACCCTCATCATTCTTCGATTAATAGGGTCCATGGTTGTTGTCCAAAGTTGCTCTGGATTCATTTCACCCAAACCTTTATATCTTTGAACTTCTAGTCCTCTAGTGCCATTTTTTGAGAGTTTTTTAATAGCATCATCTTTTTCAGATTCATCAGAAGCATAAACAAACTCCTTACCTTTAGTAATTTTATATAAAGGTGGTAAGGCGATGTAAACATGCCCTTTTTCTACAATTTCGTACATTTGCCTGTAAAAAAATGTTAAGAGTAGTGTCCTAATATGAGATCCATCAACATCTGCATCAGTCATTATTATTATTCTATGGTATCTTAAGTTATCAATATCAAAATCTTCCTTACCAATACCGCAACCAAGCGCTTTAATAAGCGTGCCAACTTCAGCTGAGCCTAAGACTTTATCAATTCTTGCTTTCTCAACGTTAATAATTTTGCCTTTTAAAGGAAGAATTGCTTGATTTTTTCTATTTCTTCCTTGTTTTGCTGATCCTCCAGCTGAATCACCCTCAACTATATATATTTCAGATAGTGTTGGGTCTTTTTCTTGACAATCTGCAAGCTTTCCAGGCAATCCAGCAATCTCAAGCACACCCTTTCTCCTGGTCATTTCTCTGGCTTTTCTTGCAGCTTCTCTTGCTAAAGCTGCTTCAGACACCTTTCCAACAATGCTCATTGCGTCTTTCGGGTTTTCTAGTAGAAATTCATTAAAATACTTACTAAAAATTGTACTTACGACACCTTCTACCTCTGAGGAGACAAGTTTTTCCTTTGTTTGTGATGAAAACTTAGGATCTGGCACTTTTACAGAAATTATTGCAATTAAACCCTCTCTTACATCTTCTCCTAACAAATCAGTTGGTGTTTTCTTTGCATTTTCTTTTTTTATAAATGATTTTAATACTCTTGTTAAGCTTCCTCTAAAACCTGCCAAATGAGTCCCACCATCTTTTTGTGGAATATTGTTTGTATAACAAAGAACGTTCTCGCTATATGAGTCTGTCCACTGCATTGCTATTTCAACTCCCACGTCATTTTCTGTTGCTGAACATTCAAATATTTCGGAGACTATCTGTTTCCTTCCTTTTAAATGTGTAACGTAACTTGAAAGGCCGCCTGTGTTTTTAAATTTTTTTGACTTGCCAGTTTTTTTATCTTCAACATTAATAGCTACGCCAGCATTTAAAAATGATAACTCTTGGATCCTTTTATAAATTCTTTCAACTTCAAAATCTACGGACGTAAAAATTTTTTCAGAAGGGAAGAAAGTAATTTTTGTTCCAGTCTTTTTGGACGTCTTTACTTTTTTTAATTTTGCTTTTGGTTTGCCATCTGCGTATTCTTGAAAATACTCACCGCCATCTCTATGAACTTCTAAAGTTAGTTTCTTTGATAAAGCATTTACAACAGAGACACCAACACCATGAAGCCCCCCTGAAACTTTATAAGAGTTATCATCAAATTTACCACCAGAGTGAAGGGTAGTCATTATTAATTGCGCAGCTGACACTCCTTCTTTTTTATGAACATCAACAGGTATTCCTCTTCCGTTATCTTCGATTGTTACAGAACCATTTTTATTGATTATGACATTAATGTCTGAACAATAACCCGCCATTGCTTCGTCAATACAATTATCTAAAACTTCAAAAACCATGTGATGTAATCCAGACCCATCATCTGTATCACCTATGTACATACCTGGTCTTTTTTTAACCGCTTCTAAACCTTTTAGAACTTGAATGTTACTTGAGTCGTATTTGGCTTCCTTAGATTTTTTTGCCATTTTTTTATCCTAATTGTTCCACGTGGAACTTTTTAAACTCATTTAAACTAGCAGTTATTTTACTACTAAAACAATCATCTATACAGGAAAAGATTGCTTGAGTTTTGATATGTTTAAGTGTCTCAACAAACAAGTTAAAAACTCTGTCATCAAGCTCAGACTTTATGTCGTCCACAATTAATGTTGCATTAATTTTATATTGTTTTTTTAAGACCTCATGTTGAGCCAAAGACCATAATATCGAAAAAAACTTTTGCTCACCTCTAGATAATATTTGTCTTGCATCAATATTATTTATTAGAAATTTTATATCAGATTTATGTGGTCCTTGTGTTGTAGATTTACGTTTTAGGTCGATGTCCTGATTTTCTTGAAGAAGATCATTAAGATTTTTATTATCATCCCAGCCTCTGAAAAAATCTATTTCTATTAAATTAAAGAAATCAAATACTGAGCTTGGCTGAATAAGATCTATTAAATAATGAAACTCATTTTTGGTTTTCGTAAAAAAGTTTTTTCTCATATTATTCAATTTAATTCCCTCATCTGAGAGCTTAGTATTCCATATATAAATATCTGATATGCGGTTATTTTTTAATATAGAGTTTCTTTGTTTTAAAGATCGATAATAAGAAAACCAGCACTCAGAAAAAGACTTTTCAGATATAAAAATAGACCTATCAAGAAGCTTTCTTCTAAAGTCTGGAGCAGCGTCAGCGAATGAAAAAGTATTATTATGAATCGGTGTGCACGGAAATTCTTTAATAAGTTTACTTGTAGTTATTTTTTTATTATTTAATAAAACTGAGATTGGTTTGTTTTTGTTTTTTTCAATCTCAACAATATACCCTTTTAAATTATCAAACGCTTTTAAAGTAAATTTATCATTTTCATAATTGACAAGTGAGGCCAGGTTAGAACTTTTAAAAGATTTGCCACTTGAGAAAATAAAAACAGATTCTAGTATGCTGGTTTTTCCAGAACCGTTTTTTCCAAAGAAGAAATTTATGCCGGGTGACAGTTGTAAATCAACATTTTTAAAACACCTAAAATTGTTAATAGAAATTTTTGTTAAAGACACTATTAAATAAGAAGTGGCATTACAACATATTTAAGATTTTCAGAATTTGGATCTGTTATTAAGCAGCTTTTTTCTGAACCAAAAAAATTGATTTCTATTGTTTCAGAATCAATAGTAGATAATATTTCTTGTAAATAATTAACATTGAAAGCTATATCAATTTCTTCACCCTGATATTCACATTGAAGATTTTCTTCACCTTGTTCCTTCTCAGGATTATTTGCAGAAATATTTAGAGAATCTTTTTTTGTGATTATTCTTACTCCCTTATATTTTTCACTAGATAGAACACTAACTGAATCACAACATTTTCAGATTCGTCACCAACAAGCTTACCAATTTCATTAATAGATTTTCTTGGAACAATTCCATTTGTTGATTCAGACGAAGCTTCGTTGAGTGATGAGGTTGCCATGGCAAGTCTGTGTGCATCTGTTGCTACGGTGGTAATAACTTTATCATCTATCATCATATAAAGTCCGTTTAAGTAATGACGCCAATCCTGATTACCCATCGCAAAAGATGTTTTTGTAATTAAATTTTTTAGATTTTGTGATGAGATATTGATTTGGGATTGAGTCTCCTCTATTTCAAAAACAGGAAAGTCTTCGCTTGGAAGAGTTGAAAGATTATACTTGCCAGATTCGGTCTCTATTTTTAAATTATCGCCATCAAGATAAAAATGAATTTCAGCCAGATCTGGCATAAGCCTGCACAAGTCATTTAATTTTCTTGCAGGTGCTGTTGTTTTTCCACCACTATTGAAATTCGATACTATTGATGTTGTTGATATCTCGCTCTCTAAGTCTGTTGCAGTAAGTTTCAGTGATGATTCATCAACCTCAAACAAAACATTTGATAAAATAGGCAACGTTTGTCTCTTTTCAACAACTCCAAGCGTTTGATTAAGTGATTTAACTACCTCTTCTTTAGTTATATAGAAATCCATTAGTTGGTTAGGGCCCTATTTAAATTTCTGTAGTCCTCTTCATGCGAAGGGCTTTCTTTTCTTAATTCATTGATTTTTTTACACGCATGAAGAACGGTTGTGTGGTCTCTTCCGTTATATGCCTCTCCAATTTCTGGAAGGCTGTGGTTTGTAAGTTCTTTTGTTAATGCCATTGCCATTTGTCTCGGCCTGGTTATCGATCTGCTTCTTCTTTTTGAAAGAAGGTCTGAAAGTTTAATGTTGTAGTATTCTGCAACTGTTTTTTGAATGTTTTCGATGCTTATCATTTTTGCAGAAATTACAAAAAGATCTTTAAGAGCGTCTTTCACGAGAGCAAGATCAACTTCTTGATTTGTAAATCTAGCATTTGCTACAACTCTCTTTAATGCTCCCTCAAGCTCCCTGATGTTAGATCTTATTCTTTGGGCAATGTATATTGCACAATCGTTAGGAAGAGAAATACCCATTGAGTTTGCTTTGCTTAGTAAAACCGCTGCTCTTGTTTCGAGCTCAGGTGGATCAATAACAACAGGCAGGCCCCAACCAAGTCTTGATTTTAACCTTTCTTCTAAGCCATCGATCTCTTTTGGATATTTGTCACATGTTAATATCATTTGATTGTTTCTATCCAACAAAGCATTAAAAGTATGAAAAAACTCCTCTTGAGACTGCTCCTTACCAGCAAAGAACTGAATGTCGTCAATCAAAAGAGCGTCAGCGTTTCTATAAAATGATTTGAACTCATTCATTGCGCCTAATTGAAGCGCCTTCACCATATCAGACACAAATTTTTCTGAATGAACATAAACAATCCTTTTTTTTGGTTCGTTTTTTAGAATCTCATTACCAACAGCATGCATTAGGTGTGTTTTGCCCAAGCCAACCCCGCCATAAATAAAAAGCGGGTTATAGTCTCCTTTTGGATTGGCTGCGACTTGTTTAGCTGCGGCTAAAGCAAGGTGGTTTGACTTTCCCTCAACAAAACTATCAAAAGTATATCCGTCAACTAGTTTTATTTCTGAATTTTGGTTGTTTTTATACTTGTCAATAAAGGTTTCTTTTGTGAGGGTTTTAAATACAAGATTTATGTTTGACTTTGACTGTGTTTTAACAATTTTTTTGATTTCTTTGGAATAGTTTTTTTCTATGTAGTCTAAAATAAAGTCGTTAGGTGCAACAAGCTCCAGGGTGTTTTTATCTATTTTTGCCTTTAGAGGCCTAATCCAGGTGTTGAAATCTTCTTGAGAAAGGGTATTTTCAAGCTTTTCAGAACACTTATTCCAAAGTTCCAATTATTATCTCCTATTTGATTCATAGTCTATTAAAAAATCCACAAGATATCTACAGAATAAATATAGGAATTTGTTGTGGATAACTTGTATATAAAAAAATTATGTTTTACAACGATTTTTATGGTTTTAAAAACTTATTGCGCTATAATCTTCAACACTTTTAGCAGTAGATATTATGAAGAGAACTTTTCAACCAAGCAACTTAAAAAGAAAAAGAACCCATGGTTTTCGTGCGAGAATGTCAACCAAAGCTGGAAGAGCTGTTTTATCCAACAGAAGAAAAAAGGGTAGAAAGGTTCTTAGCGCTTAATTTGTCTAATTCCAGCCAAAAGTTTGCCTCTCTTGAGTGCTTATATTCCTGTAAGTTTTTTAGAATATTTTATAAGCGATCAAAAAATAATGGGCTTGAAATATCAATCTCGAAAAAGTTTTTTAGGCTTGCGGTCGAGAGAAATAAAACAAAAAGAAGGATAAAAGAAATTTTTAGAAAATTATCAATAGATATGCCAGACGGAATTTTGGTTTTTTCTGTATTTAGGCCTTTTGGAGGGTTATCATATGAAGAGGCGGTAATGGAGATCTCTTCAGCCGCAAAATCTATAGCTGACTATATGGATAAAAAATGAATATAAGAAGTTTGTATTTGGCTCTGATTGTTTTTCTTTCTCTGGCTTTGTTGTATGAGTGGAATTCAGAACAAAAAACAAAATCAATCAAACAGCACCTTGAAATGGTTGGGTCGTCCTCTTATAAGGATGACAGCAAGTTTGTTTCAATTGAAAACGATGAGCTGTCATTGGTTATTTCAATATCTAATGGTTCTATTGTTGAGGCGAGGTTAAAAAAATACCCCGTTGAAAATGTAAATGGCTCTTTGGGGTTTAGGGTGTTCGGGTCTTCTGAGTCTACCGCATTTCAATATTATTTTAAGAGTGGTTTTACCGGAATCGCACCAGTTTATGAGATTTCAGAAAGAGGTGATGGTTTTGTTGTTTTGTTAGATCCAAAACTTGGTGTGTCTAAGAGAATATCTTTTTCTGAGGCTAGTTATGAGGTAAGTGTTTATGATTCAGCAGCTAATGGAATTAGTGGTAAGTCGTTTGCAGGTTTATATCGTTCTGAAGGAAGGGCCCTTGACTTAAAAAGGGGTGCTCTTGAGGGTGGAATGATGAACAACAGCTCCTATGAGGGTGTTGCAATAAGTACGGAACTTGATCCTTATTCCACATCGAGGCTAGGTTCGGTTGATGAACCCCTTGAGGTTTTGTCAAAGTCTGGTTGGGTTGCTTTCATTCAAAAATATTTCTTTGCGGCCATTATTGGTTCAGATGAATATATTTATAATTATTACGTTCTTCCAAAGGAGTCTGGGTTCTTCAGAATGGGTTATACAGTAGAAGGGTCCTCAACAAGCAACTTGGTTTATGGTCATGAGCATAGGCTGTTTGTTGGTCCAAAGATTAGAAAAGATCTTATGGAAAGAGCTGACAATTTAGAGCTAGCAATTGATATGGGTTGGTTTTGGTTTTTGGCACAACCCATGGTGTTTGTAATGGATTTTATAAATGGCTATGTTAATAGCTGGGGCTTAACAATAATTATATTTACAATATTAATTAAGTTATTGTTTTGGCCTGTAACAGCCAAAAGTTTTAAGCAGATGGCTGCATTAAGAAAAATTACACCAGAGCTTAATGAAATAAAGGAAAGGTACAAAAACGATCGCCAATCAGCTGGAACAGAAACAATGAGACTGATGAAAAAACATGGAGCAAACCCCCTTGGGGGTTGTTTGCCTTTGTTGCTTCAAATGCCGTTTTTTATAGGCTTCTTTTTTGCTCTAAGGGAAATGGTTGAGTTAAGGTATAGTTCTCTGGGTTTTTGGGCAGACCTCTCTGCTCCAGATCCATATTTTATTTTACCTGCGGCTTTTGGCTTGCTTATGATATTAACACATTGTTTTTCCCTGCTGCTCTTTGTTTATATACTGTTGTAAATACTGGTGTTCAGCTTGGGCAACAAAGCTATCTTTACAAACAGCAAGGCGCCCTTAATACAGACTAACCATGCATCCTGTTTTTGCGCTAGCAACACCGCCTGCCAAGTCAGCCATTTGTATATTTAGGGTTTCGGGCGAGGGGTGTCTTGTAGGGCTGTCAAAAATTATTAAAAACAAGGGTTTTGAGCCGGGCCGCTTTCATGTAAGGAGTTTTTATAACGGTGATCGGTTGGTTGATAAGGCTGGTTTGTTGGTTTTTAAAGGCCCGAATAGTTATACGGGTGAGGATTCTTTTGAGGTTTATGCACACGGGAGCCTTGCTGTTATGTCTTCTTTCGTTTCTTTGTTTAAGGGTGTCGGTTTTGATGAGGCTGTTGGGGGTGAGTTTACCAAGCGTGCTTTTTTGAATAATAAAATGAGTTTGAATGAGGCTGAGGCTTTGGTTGATTTTATTGATGCTACAGATGATAAGGGGGCTATGTTGTCTGGTAGTTCTTTGTTTGGTGGTTTGTCTTCAAATATATCTTCTTTTGCGGATGAAATTGATCAAATTAGGGTGCGGGTAGAGGCTGAAATTGATTTTTCTGATGAAGGTAATGAATATATGGATGAGGGGCTGGTTGATAGTTTGGGCAACCTTGTAAACAGGTTTAACTCTTTTATGTCTGGTTGTGTTAATAAAAATATGTTTTCTCAAAAAAATAACGTTCTTTTGGTTGGTCCTGTTAACTCAGGTAAGTCTTCAGTGTTTAATAGGCTTCTGGGTTTTGAAAGGGCTATTGTCTCAAACACTCCTGGAACAACTAGAGATATTATCAGCAGTGAGCTTTTTTACGAGTCTAGTGTGTTTTCCATACAAGACTCTGCTGGTATAAGAGAAACGGATAACAAAATTGAAGGTGCGGGTATTGATTTGTCTTTGTCGCAAATCAAAAGTGCGGATTTGGTAATAGGGGTTTTTGATTTGTTTGATAAAGCTTTAATCAAAAACTTTAAGGATTTAGCAAAGAATACATCTTTCATATCTGTCCAAAATAAAACTGATATTAATAAAAAGAACTCTAAGTATTTTGACTGTTGTGTTTCGGCTAAAACCGGTGATGGTTTTGATGATCTAAAAAAATTAATTTTATCTTCTTTTAATAAGGGTATTAAAAATGATGACTATAAATTTATGATAAGAGATAGACATAATAAATTGTTTCAGGATGTTGTTAAAAACTTAATCTCTGCTCAAAAAGGTTTAAAAGATAATTTATCTTTGGATTTGGTAGCTGAGGACCTTAGGTTAGCAAGGTCATATCTTGATGAGCTTGTTGGTGAAAAATTTTCAGATTCGTTATTGGGAGATATATTTAGTAGTTATTGTATTGGTAAATAGGTTGTTATTTATTTGTTAATAATTTTGTATTATTTTTTTTGCTAACAACTTGTTAAGTATTTGTTACCTGTTTCTAAACAGAGCTTAACCGTTTTTATAAATCAAACATCTTTATGTAAAGAAAGGGCTTGTAGGAGTTTTTAACAGAAAACAATCAACATAATAGAAATAACAAAAAGTATATAATATAGATATTAAAGTTTAATTATTAATGAATAAATACGATGTGATAGTTGTTGGAGGTGGTCATGCCGGGGTTGAGGCAGCATATGCTGTACACAGATTAGGTATGTCATGCGCTCTTGTCACCTTTAATAAAAAAGCTATAGGTCAGATGTCTTGCAATCCTGCAATCGGAGGTTTAGGTAAATCGCATATAGTCAGAGAGATTGATGCTATGGGTGGCTTGATGTCAACAGCCACTGATATGTCAGGTATCCAATATAGAACACTTAACACAAGAAAAGGAGATGCGGTTCAGGCTTTAAGGGTTCAGTGTGACAGAGAACTTTACAAAAAAGCAGTTCAAAAAATACTAAAAAAAACAAATATTGATATATACGAAGATGAAGTTGAAGATATTTTAATTAAAAACAATACGGTAACTGGGGTAATAACAAGCAACCAGAACATATTAGCAAAAAGAACCATCTTAACCACAGGCACATTTTTAAACGGAAAGATGTATGTAGGAAATGAAGTAACCAAAGGCGGAAGAATGGGTGATGGAACGGCGATACCACTATCTGAAAAACTTTATTCACTAAAACTACCCATGGGAAGGTTGAAAACAGGAACCCCAGCTAGGATAAAGCTTTCAAGCATTTCAACATCCCTCATGGAAGAGCAGCCTGGTGAAAAACCTACACCATGGATGTCCTTATACAACAGACCAAACAAACATCAAAAACAACTCTCATGTTTTATAACAAGAACCAACAAAAAAACCCACGAAATCATAAAAGAAAATACTCATTTGTCGGCTATGTATTCAGGAAATATTGTGGGAATAGGGCCCAGGTATTGCCCATCAATCGAAGACAAAGTAAATAGATTTAGTGATAAAAAGAGCCACCAAATATTTATTGAACCAGAAGGCATAAATAAAGACCTAATATATCCTAATGGAATATCAACAAGCCTGCCCAGAAGAGCACAAGAAGATTTTATACGCTCAATTAAAGGCCTCGAAGGGTCGATCATAACCGAGTTTGGCTATGCTGTAGAGTATGATTTTGTAGACCCAAGAAACCTAAAAACATCACTAGAAACAAAGTTCCTTAACAATTTTTATTTGGCGGGACAAATAAACGGAACAACGGGATATGAAGAAGCTGCTGCACAGGGTTTAATAGCCGGTCTTAATGCCGCGAGATCAATTCAAAAAAAACAACCCATGATTTTAAAGAGAAGCGAAGCGTACATAGGAGTTTTAATTGATGACCTAACAACACACGGAATCACAGAGCCCTACAGAATGTTTACAAGCAGAGCAGAACACAGGCTTATGCTTTCTCAAAACAACGCAGAACAAAGACTTCTAATAAAAGCGTTTAATGCTGGACTTGTAGATTCCGAAAGAAAAAACAGTTTTACAACCAAAGAAGTGGAATATAAAGAATTCATAGAAGCAATAAAAAAAATTAAAACAACAAAAATCACTGACAGAAAAAACAAAACACTAGAACTAAAAGAAAGCAAAAATGTGTTTGAGCTTTTAAAGAGAACAGATATTGATATAACAAAAGTGTTTAAACCAAAAAAGAAAGACAGAAACCTTTATAAAAGGGCTGCAACGGAATCAAAATACATGGGTTATGTTGAAAAACAAAAAAGAGAAATTAAAAAAACACAAAAACAAAACAACAAAAAAATCCCTCAAGACCTCAAATACAACAATATACCTGGACTCTCCAATGAGGTTAAAGAAAAACTCATTAAACACAAACCCGAAACTATAGGGCACGCATCAAAAATTGAAGGCGTAACACCAGCAGCAGTAAACCTTATATTGATTCAAATAAAGAAAAAAGAAATTTTAAAACAACAT
>LULI01000493.1_pt1 | contig 11434 bp, 16 predicted proteins | sample 728191 | NCBI WGS metagenome assembly LULI01 (sample SAMN03860293, study PRJNA289734) | marine metagenome | biome: seawater column; feature: ocean; material: water; isolation source: Red Sea water column Station 169 - depth 50m | place: Saudi Arabia: Red Sea | collected 2011-10-15 | depth 50 m | reverse complement strand
ATTTATAACAGAATACTATACTGGGAGCACGCCAGTAGAAAAGATAGCAAAATCAGGTGAAACAGGATCTGCAACTGTAATGATTTCTGGTCTTTCGGTTGGGATGCAGTCGGTTGTGATTCCTATCTTAATTCTGGCAACAATTATCTTTATTTCTACAACATTATTTGATTTATATGGAGTAGGTATTGCTGCAGTAGGGATGCTAGCTACAGTTGGTATAACAATGGCAATTGATGCATACGGCCCTGTTGCTGATAATGCTGGTGGAATTGCAGAGATGTCAGGAATGGGAGAAGATGTGAGGGAAATCACTGATTCTTTAGATGAACTTGGAAATACAACTGCAGCTATTGGAAAAGGATTTGCGATAGGCGCAGCTGCCTTGGCTGCATTAGCTATAATCGCTGCTTTTGTTCAAGTAGTTGGTGTAAATAATGATGGATTCCAGTTGATTTTATCTGATCCAATAGTCTTGGTAGGAATGTTTATTGGAGGCTCAATTCCATTCTTAGTTTCCTCAATAACAATGACTGCCGTCGGTGATGCAGCATTTGAGATGATCAACGAGATAAGAAGACAGTTTAGAGAGATTCCAGGGATTCTAGAAGGCACAGGAGAGCCAGATACTGACAAATGTGTTGAAATTGCTACAAGAGCAGCACTTCAGAAAATGTTATTACCCGGAGTTATTGCAGTTTCAATGCCTCCATTAGTTGGTTTCTTATTAGGAGCAAAAGCTCTAGGCGGAATGTTAGCTGGTGGATTACTTGGTTGCGTTCTTCTCGCTCTAATGATGGCCAATGCCGGAGGCGCTTGGGATAATGCTAAGAAATATATTGAGAAAGGAAATCTTGGTGGAAAAGGCTCAGATACTCATGCTGCTGCAGTTGTGGGAGATACGGTTGGAGATCCATTTAAAGACACTTCAGGACCTGCGATGAATATCCTAATTAATGTAATGGCAATTGTAAGTTTAGTTATTGCTGGCCTTCTTCCAGTTGATGGCTTAATAGTTACCTTATTTAATTAAGCTAACTAAACAAATACAATATACATATGCTTAGAAGTATGACTGCATATGTCTCCACTAACTATAACCATAAAGGGTGTTTAATATCTTGTGATATAAAGTCGGTTAATGGCAAATCTTTAGACATAAATGTCAAATCAAACTCTATTTTGCCGGAAGTTGAGTTATTACTAAGAGACTTAGTTTCAAAAAAAGTTCACAGAGGTAATTTAGAAATTAACTTTAATGTTGAAACTATTGGACAACCTTCTTTTGTCCTAAATAAGAAATTAATTAAAGAAATTAAAGAAGAATTAAATAAATCTGATTTGGACATAAAGAATCTTAATTTTTCAGACATAAAAGATATTCCTGATATCTTTATAGATAAAAAGAAATCAGCCTTTCCAGAAAATATTATTAAAAAAGTTTTTAAAGGAGCATTAATAGCACTGAATGAAAATAAAGAGATTGAAGGCCATAAAATAAAAAAAACATTTACTACTAGAATAAAGAAGATTCATAAAAATCTAATATCCCTTGCAAATGAGGTAATTAAGAATAAACATAAGAGAAAAAAGAATATTTTAAACAAGCTAAATCCATCCAATCTTGAAGTATCAGATGAATCTATTTCAAATGAAGTAGTCAATCAAATAATCAAAAAGTAACATTTAGTAAGGAAAAAAAGTATGCCTTGGATATTAAGATATGTATTGAAGAAATGAGAGAGCAGGTAAGTAATGTCGAATGAAAAAGGCCAACTTATAGTTATTTCAGCTCCCTCAGGAGCTGGAAAAACATCTATTATTAAGAATGTTATAAGAAAACTAAATGATGAGAACAAAAAATCAACATTTTCTATTTCTCATACAACAAGATTACCAAGAGATGGTGATATAGATGGCAGCGATTATTTTTTTGTATCAAATGAAATATTTGATGAGCTTTATGAAGCTGGAAACTTTATCGAGACCGCTGAGGTTCATGACTATAAATATGGAACATCAAAAGACTTTATTAATGAGAATATAAATCAAGGAATAAATGTCTTTCTCGAAATAGATGTTCAAGGATTTCAAAAACTACGAAGTAAAAATGTTGAATTCAGGTCAATGTTTATCCTGCCTCCATCAATTAATGAGCTTAGAGAGCGAATACAAAAAAGAGGTCTTGATTCAGAAGTCGTTATTGAAAAAAGGATGAAAAATGCTTTAAAAGAGTTAGGTGAAGCAGAGGAATATGATTATTTAGTTATAAATGATGTTTTTGAACACGCTATTAAAGAATTGCTTGAAATGGTTGTAAATAATGAGTTTATAGACAATTCACGTGATAAAAAACTAAAGATATTGCAAGATTTGTTGTCTTAGAAGGTAATTTGCAATTAAAATACGCTCCTAGGAGAAATATATGGCAAGAATAACAGTGGAAAAGTGCTTAGAGCACGTACCAAGTAGGTTTGATTTAATCCTTTTGGCATCTGGAAGAGCTAGACAGCTATCAACTACCAGCAGAGAGCCAATGGTTGAAACAAATAATGATAAAAATACATTAATAGCTCTCAGAGAAATTGAAGAGGGCTTAATAGATGCCGAAACTCTAGAGAAAACACTTGAAGAAGATGTGCTCCTAGATCAATTCTCTACTTCATAGCCTAAAGAGTCAGACATAATTGGATAAACTTTTTGGAGAACTATTTTGAGTGAAAGAGTTCTCCAAGGCCATCATTTAGATACAAATTTTAAATCTAAGGAACTTCTTCGTTTCCCAAATGATTTATATACCCAACTAAAAAAGGACTTCTCTCGTAATCAAGTTAATCTCATGAGGCAAGCTTATACTTTTGCTTCGAATGCTCATGATGGCCAAGAAAGAATGGATGGTAAACCATATATCAGTCATCCATTAGAAGTTGCAAGGATATTAGTCGAGATGAATATGGATGTTGATTCAATTTGCGCGGGTCTCATGCATGACGTACTAGAAGATTGTAATATTGAAAAAAGAAATATTGATAAAATCTTTGGTAAAGATGTATCAGACATAGTCGATGGTGTTAGCAAGATTGGAAAACTAGATTTTCAGTCTAAAGCTGAGAGAGATATAAACAGTTTCCAGAAAATGGCTCTAGCCATGGCAAAAGATGTGCGCGTTATTGTAGTCAAGCTTGCAGATAGATTGCACAACATGCGAACAATTGACTTTCTTCCAAGAAATAAACAAATAAGAGTTGCAAAGGAAACTCTTGAAATATATGGACCAATTGCACTTCGAATTGGTATGCAGAAAGTCCGAGCTGAGCTAGAGGATCTAGCATTTGATTGTTTGCATCCACTCAGAGCAGAAATGCTTAGGTCAGCAATAAAAAAATCTAGTGGTGGAAGAAAAAAAATTGTTTATAAGATAAGAAAAGAGATAAAAAGTCATTTAAAGACTAATCAAATTATGTCAACAGTAAAAGGTAGAGAAAAAAATCTATTTAGCATATATAGAAAGATCAAAACTAAACATAAACCATTTTCAGAAGTGTTAGATGTTTATGGATTTAGGATTATTGTTAATTCTGTTGAGGATTGTTACAAGTCTCTCGGCTTGATTCATAATTACTACAAACCAATCGAACAAAGATTTAAAGATTATATAGCTATTCCTAAATCAAATGGATATCAGGCACTGCATACAACATTATTAGCTCTTGATTCGATCCCTATAGAAATACAAATACAAACTAAAAGCATGGAGCTTATTGCAGAAAATGGTATTTGTGCGCATGCAAGTTACAAGAATGAGGATATAAATGACAGTTCCTTTCACATTAGGAACTGGATGGAAAGCTTACAAGATCTACATGACAAATCTCCAAGTACTGAAGATTTTGTTGAGTCAATTAAAACAGACCTTTTCTCAGATGAGGTTTATGTTTTTTCTCCCAAAGGGCAGATTTTCAATCTAAAGACTGGTTCAACTCCTGTAGATTTTGCCTACGAAGTCCATACTGATATTGGTAACAGTCTAGTTGGCTGCAAGATAAATAGAAAGTATGCGCCTTTAAATGTTCAACTGGAGAGCGGGCAAACTGTTGAGATAGAAACAGATAAAAAAGCGACTGTAGATCCAGGCTGGCTTAATTTTGTTGTTACGAGTAAAGCTAGGACAGCAATAAGAGCACAGCTAAGGCACCAAAAGACATCATCAGCAAGAAAAGCAGGAAAACTACTCCTAGAAAGTGAGTTAAAAAGATCTGGTAAAGCATTAAAAGAGTATAGAGGTAATATTCTTAGGAGTATTTTGCAGAAAACAGGTGTTAAGTCATTGAATCAGCTGCTAACAGATATTGGACTAGGAAGGAAAACAAGTACTATCGTTGCAGAAAGATTTTTTGATGGTCTTCAAATCAGGAAAGATAAAACTAAAACAGTGAAATCTTTTGAATTAAAAAATAATAAGATCGATGGCTTGAGTGTAACTTATGGCAAATGCTGCATGCCAATAGAAGGAGACTCAATAGTTGCTCATTCTGATACTGAGAGAGGTATTGTTATTCATCATTCAAGATGTAATGAAGTTACTCCCTATAAACAAGACAAAGAAAGATACATACCTTCTTTTTGGTCAAGGACTAATAAGAAACAGGTAAGACCATGCCATATCAAGGTGCTCAGCGAGAGTGGTCCAGGAGTTCTAGCAGATATCGCATCAACTTTTACCAAATCTGACATAAATATAATCTCAGTTGTTTCTAAGTCGGCAGGAAGCAAGCTTACAGAATTTAGTTTTGATATTGAAATAATTGATCTAGAAGAGCTAAAAAAAATAATGCAAAAAGTAAGATCAATGAAAATTGTTTCAAGCTGCGTTCGAGATATTAATGAAGCTAAGAAAAAATAATCTAAAAATTTATTTTTTTATATGTTTTATACTTCCTTTACAATGCTTAAATTCTTTGGAGTCGACTATGTCAAAAGAACCTATTCACACTAACAAAGCACCAGAAGCAATTGGAGCTTATTCTCAAGCTATTAAATCAGGAAACTTACTATTTATATCTGGCCAGATTCCTCTAAATCCAGAAACAATGGAGGTTGAGGATACTTCATTTGAGGAATCTGCCTTAAGGGTGATATCCAATTTAGAAAACATATGCAAAGAGGCAGGCGCAAGTCTTGATGATATTGTTAAGCTAAATATTTATCTTTTAGATTTAGGAAACTTTGCATCTCTGAACAAGATTATGGAAGAAAAATTTTCTCAACCATTTCCTGCAAGAGCAACCGTAGAGGTTGCTGGATTACCAAAGGATGTAATGATTGAAATGGATGCTATAGTCAGCCTTAAATAATGAGACACTTAACATCACTTAAGGAGCTATCAAAAAGTGAAATTCTTGAATTATTAGACTTAGCAGATAATTTTATTGATTCAGAGGGCTTTATTAGAAGAGATCCACTTTTTCCGGATAAGAAAGTTGTAAATATTTTTTGTGAGCCAAGCACTCGTACCAAAATATCATTTGAGATAGCTGCATCTAATCTAGGGTGCCAAATAATTGATTTTGATTTGAGCTCTTCCTCACTAGAAAAAGGTGAGACTCTCAAAGATACCATTGATAATTTAGCAAAGATGAACATTAATCTTTGTGTCTTAAGGCATAGAGACTCAGTTATTCATGAATTGATAGATCAAACAAATTCTATGGTCTTCATAAGTGGAGGTGAAGGTTCTATTTCTCATCCATCCCAAGGACTTTTAGACATTATGACAGTAAGGCATAAGAAGGATTTGGATAATTCAAATATTTTGATTGTTGGTGATTTGGATCATTCAAGAGTTTTCCAGTCTTTCATTGATGGGATGGCTAACTTTGATTCTAAAATTACTTTATGTGGGCCTAAAGAGCTTTGCAAAGACGTTATAGATTCCTCTAATCTTGATTATGAAGAAGATCTTAACAAAGCACTTAAAGGTCAGGATGTTGTGATGGCTCTTAGGATTCAGCATGAAAGATTTGAAGACAAGAAAAACCTTGATAAGGAAAGCTATCTTAGTAACTATCAGATTAATAATGAAAAATTACAGATTGCTAATGATGATTGCATAGTCATGCATCCTGGACCTGTAAATCAAGGTATTGAGATCTCAGAGGATGTTTATAATTCAGCTAACTCTGTAATATTAGATCAAGTAGCTAATGGCGTCGCTATGAGAATGGCTATCTTAATAAAGTACCTATCTCAGTAGTTAACTTGCAAATCCCATAGCATTAAGTTTTTGAATAATCCTTGAGATTTCATCTTTTAAGATAGATTTATCTTCTTCATTTAAAAAACTTCCAACTATTATTTCTTTACCTTTTGATCGAAAACTTAAATCATCATCTTTGGTGTCATTTTTTGTTACATTGAAGGTTGCAAAAGACCTAAACTCCTTCCATGTAAAAAATTCTTTTAAACCATCAACTCTTACTTCCACATGCTCCTTGGATAAGATAATTATTTGTTTTTGGTTGCTCCAATTGAAGCTGAGCCTAAAAGCTAAATAAACCAAAATAATTTCTAATCCTGCAAAAGGTAAAATCATTGTCCCTCCAACAAGAAAGAAACCGATACCAATTACACTACAAATAAAGAAAATACTTCCAAGAAAGAGAATCCTTGCTGCTCCTGTAAGAGAACTGTTAGGTTTTAAAAGGATTTCAAATTTCGTTGCTTCTAATTCTTTAACTTTTACCATCTAAATATTTTTTTACTGTATCAGCAAGCACAATTGTATTTTGATCAAGCTCAATATTAACAATGCTATTTTGTTGAAGCTTAAAAAGATTTGTTATTGAAAGAGTTTCAGGAATTAAATGAATCATAAAAGATTCTTTAGAAACTTCTCCCACAGTTAGACTACAACCATTAATAGCAACATAACCCTTATGCAGAATATAATCTTGCATGAAAGGCTCAACAGAGAATTCAACATCCCAGCTTTCATCTCTTATATCTATAGAAACAACTTTTGAAGTCCCATGGATATGTCCCGATACAAGGTGGCCACCTATTTCGTCTCCCATCTTCAATGATCTCTCAAGATTTACGTTGTCGCCAGCATTTATCTTTTGAAAGTTTGTTCTTTTTATTGTTTCCTCAACAAGGTCAAATCTCAATATTTGTGGATTTGCATCTTTGGCAGTTAAACATACTCCGTTTACAGAAACGCTTGCACCTTTTTTAAGACCAGAAATAAACTCAGATGAAGAATCTATAGAAAGGCTATAAATGTCTATTTCTTTTACAAACTCAATTACTTTTCCAGTTTCTTGGACAATACCTGAAAACATTAGGCACCCCAATTATTTCTATATTCTTCAAGATCACTTTTGAACTCCTTGAAGTTTGGATCATCGCTTACAAAGCTTATTAAAAGATCTAGGTTTACTATTGATGAAACAGTAAGTCCGAAATCATTCTCTAGCTCAGCTTTTGCAGAGATATTTGATGAACCTTTTTCTTGTCGGTCTAGACCTACTAGCATAATTTTTGGATTGGCACCTATAGACTTTATTTTCTCAATTGATTCTCTTGCTGCTGTTCCAGCAGAAATAACATCATCTATGATGAGAACGTTACCTGAAGGAAGCTGGCCAATAATATCACCACCCTCACCATGATCCTTCTCTTCTTTTCTGTTGAAAGATACAGGAATATCAAAATCAGATTTTCCTAAACTTGCACCAATAATTGATGCTAAAAAAATACCTTTGTATGCAGGACCATAAATACTATCAAAAGAAACATCTAAATCTTGAAGAGTTTTTGTATAGCATTCCGAGAGGTCAGCTAGAAACTTAGTATTTAACATTTTTGCTGCATTGAAGAAGTAGGGGCTATTTCTTCCTGATTTGAGAGTGAAATCACCAAAAATTAATGCCTCAGCATTTAAAGCAAGTCTAATAAATTTCTCTTGATAATCCTTCACTATCCTTCTACAGCCTGTTTTTGGATAGCAACTATATCCTTGATAGATGAACTAGCCTTGCTTACAATTTCAGTGAGTTGTTCTTGCGAAAAAGGACGCTCTTCAGCGGTACCCTGAATTTCAATTAAATCAAGATCCTGGGTCATTACAATATTAATGTCTGCATCAGCAGTGCTATCTTCTTGGTAGTCAAGATCAACTAGTATTTCGTCATCTTTAACACCTAAAGAGATTGCAGCCACATATTGTTCAATTGCTCTTTGATCATCATGGTGATTCTTTATTGCAAGGAAAAGCGCAACACATCCACCAGTAATTGAAGCAGTTCTTGTACCTCCGTCTGCTTGAATAACATCGCAGTCAACTTGAATAGTTTTATCTTTTAAATATTTAAGATTTACAGATTGTCTAAGGGATCTTCCGATAAGTCTTTGGATTTCCTGAGTTCTCCCTGACTGTTTTCCTCTTGCTGCTTCTCTGCCCATTCTCTCATTGGTTGATCTTGGAAGCATTCCATATTCAGCAGTTACCCAGCCCTTGTCTGATCCCTTCATCCATCTTGGGACATTGTTATCAATACTTGCAGTACAAATTACATGTGTATTACCAAACTTGACCAGTACTGAACCTTCAGCATGAAGATTTACATTTGTCTCAATGGAAATTTCTCTTGCTTGAGTTGGTTTTCTATTATCTCTAGACATTTAGTAATTATATCTTTATGAATTAAAAAAGAATTAAATTAATTTTTCTTTAACAATCTTACTTACAAGGCCCATATCAGCTGAATCACCAACTGAACCCTTTAGATGACCCATTACTTTACCCATATCCTGAGGGCCTGAAGCGCCAAGCTCAGAAATAGTTTTTGTAACAAGTTCATTGATAGCTTCTTCTGACATCATCTCAGGCATGTATTTATCAAGAACAAGAAGCTCATTTTTTTCAATCTCTGATAAATCAGCTCGACCACCTTTATCGAATTGCTCAATTGAATCCTTTCTTTGCTTGATCATTTTTTTTAGGGTTGCAAGAACCACTGAATCATCAGCGTCAACTCTATTATCAATTTCATATCTTTTAATTTCAGATATCAGCATGCGAAGTGTATCCCTCGTTGCATTATCTTTAGCAAGCATTGCAGCTTTAAGGTCTGAATTTATTTGATCTAGGGTCGACAAGCTTTATCTGTAGGATCTTTGCCTACCGAAGTTATTAATTCTATTGGTCTTTCTTGCTCTTTTCTTGGCAGCTGCCATCTTCCTTTTTCTCATCTCAGTAGGTTTTTCATAAAACTCTTTCTTTCTAATATCAGGAATAATCGCTGCTTTTTCGCAAGCACGCTTAAATTTTCGAAGACCAATATCGAAATGTTCCGTGTCTTTTATTATTATTGAAGGCATAATTTGGAACGTAGTTTATGCTTTTCTGGAGATATTTGCAAAACAATTTTTATGAAAACATTAGGAATAGAAACATCATGTGATGAGACAGCAGTAGCGCTGTATGATTCTGCATCTGGAATTATTGCTGAGACTGTTTATAGCCAGATCGATTTGCACAAAAAGTATGGTGGTGTGGTGCCTGAGCTAGCTTCAAGAGACCATTGTGAAAAAATTATCGATGTTTTTAATGATGGGATAGGCGGAGTTGATCTTCACGACATAGATAGAATTGCATATACGGCTGGACCAGGATTATTAGGTGCTCTAATAGTTGGAGAATCTTTTGCGCAAGGTCTAGCATTTGCTTTGAATAAACCTTTAATTCCTGTGAATCATCTTGAGGCACACTTTTTGTCACCTTTTTTAGATTTTCCTGAGATTCAGTATCCATTTACTTCTTTGCTTGTCTCAGGAGGACACTCCTTAATTGTGGATGTAAAAGATTTTGAGGATTATGAAATTATTGGTCAGTCCCTAGATGATGCAGTTGGAGAAGCATTTGATAAAGTTGGAAAGCTACTCCAGTTGCCATATCCAGGAGGTCCCCATATAGAGGAAGCAGCAAAAAATGGTGATCCAATGAAATATGATTTTCCGCGTCCTATGAAACATTCAGATGATCTAAATCTAAGTTTTAGCGGACTAAAGACAGCAGTTTTATATGCAACTAAAGACCTAAACATAAATGATGAAAGATCAAACATATCAGCTTCTTTCCAAGAAGCAGTTATTGATGTTCTTTCTACAAAAATTAAGAAAGCAATGAAACAAACAGGCAATAAGTCTCTTGTAATGGCTGGTGGTGTAGCTGCAAACAAAAAAATTAGAGCTGCTTTAGATATGTTAGAAGAGAAGGAAGGATTTAAAGTTTTTTATCCTTCAATTAAGCATTGCACTGATAACGCAGCAATGATTGCATATCTTGGTTCACTCAAAACAGAGAGCAAAAACATTTATAATTCTAATGTTCGAGCCAGATGGCCGGTGAGTGAGATTTAAATGGAAGATATTATTTATATAAAAGATCTAAGGATAAAAACCATAATTGGCATTTTTGATTGGGAGCGAAAAGTTAAACAAGAAGTTTCCATTGATATGGAGTTTCCATTTGATTGCAAAAAAGCAGCTAAAACTGACTCCATTGAAGATACAACAGACTACAAAGCAATTACAAAGGCTGTTATTAAATTTGTCGAAGAGTCATCATTCCAGCTTCAAGAAACGCTCGCTGAAAATATTGCAGAATTGGTCAAAAGAGACTTTGATGTTAAGTCAATTAAACTAAGAGTATCTAAACCAGGCGCACTTCGTGGCGCTAAAGATGTTGGTCTTATTATCCATAGATGAAATATTACCTATCACTTGGAAGTAATATTAACGCAGAAGAGAATATTGCTTTTGCCATTGAAGAGCTTAATAAGATTCTTTCGAATGTAACTGTTTCATCAACCCATAAAACCAAAGCAGAAGGTTTTGAAGGAGATGATTTCCTCAATCTTGTTCTAGCAGGTGATTCAGAACTTAATTTAGACTCGCTTAACAAAGAACTCAAAACTATCGAAGATAGCTCAGGTAGAAAAAGAGATGTACCGAAGTTTTCAGCGAGAACTCTTGATATAGATATTGTTCTGCAATTAGATGGAGACGAAATAGTGTTTGAAAGTGATGAAATTAAAAAATATCTTTTCGTATCAGAGCCTCTCAAAGAATTAATTTGAATACTTGTTAACAAGACTTCTTGCTATACTTAAATTATGAAAAAAGGGAGTTTCTTAACTGAGCACCTTCATGAAATTAATAAGTCATATTTTGTTCATTTTAAAGATGCTTTTTACTACGGATTAAGACTTTTAATTGGAGGTTTAGCGGCAATTATTCATGCAATATTTCCATTTATACTTACATCTGTAGCAAGTGATACCGTAAAGGATCTTCACAAAATGAATACAAAAAGATTGAATAAAGACAATTAAAAGTTTGATTCAACAATAGACCATGCACCCTTTGATAG
>LULI01001914.1_pt1 | contig 11445 bp, 13 predicted proteins | sample 728191 | NCBI WGS metagenome assembly LULI01 (sample SAMN03860293, study PRJNA289734) | marine metagenome | biome: seawater column; feature: ocean; material: water; isolation source: Red Sea water column Station 169 - depth 50m | place: Saudi Arabia: Red Sea | collected 2011-10-15 | depth 50 m | reverse complement strand
GATAGTAAACATGGCACGAAAAGCACAACTTTACGACAATCTACAAAACAAAGCGACTGTCGTGAAAAAGAAAGTGGTGTCTGCGCCTAAGATGGTAAAGGCTGGACAGCCCAAACCTCGTACAAATGTACAAGACAAGGCAAAAAAGGACGCTTGGACAAAGCTGAAAAAGACAGCCAGTAAAGATGCTGCTGTCGAATATCTTTTAACCAAGTAGCTATTTAGGAGAAAATAAAATGGCAACCTATGCAACCAGTGATAGTGTTGGGCAAAGGGAAGACTTGTCGGATGTGATATATCGCATTAACTAGATCGGTGCGATTAAAACTGGATGAATTGCTGGAACCCTAAGTCAGAAATGATATGGCAATCAGCAGCCAAGCTATCTACACAGCGATAGAAGGTTCAGAGACTACCTGAGAGGTTAGCCCTCTTAATAACAGGCTAGAGCGTCCAGCACTATTAATTTAGTGATGATATAGTCCAATCCTCATCGAAAGGTGAGAGGGAGATGCGATCCCGATGAGACCCCTGTGTTTTCCAACGCACAAAAAGAAGTAACCAAAGCTGTTTCCCACGATTGGCAAGTCCAGGAGTTAGCAGCAGCGGTTGATACGAACCACGTTAATGAAGGAGCTGACTTCAGCTATGTCAATCCTTCAGCGACAGTTAGGCTTTCGAATACGCACCAAATCGCAGCACAAGCAGCGCAAGTGTCAAACACACTTGAGGCTGTAGATGTTGCCGGAAGAGACAGGGAATCTGCTTACGTCAAGATTCTGAAGTCTTTGGAGCAAAGAAGAGATATAGAGAAGTCCTTATTTAAGAATGAGGCTAAATCTACCTCTGACCCAAGAAAGACAGCAAAGTTCTTGTCCTACATGAGTAATGTTGTTCTTGAGTCTGGTTCATCTGTAGCGTCAGGCGGTAACGGCTCAAATGCTGCTACTATGTCTGGTTCAAACGATGCGCTTGAATTGGCTGATATTGAGGGCGCAATGAAGTTAGCCTATGAGGATGGTGGACAGCCAGATATGCTTGTTCTCTCTCCGGCTAACAAAGTAGCGTTTTCTAACCTATCATCAGGTAGTGTCGCGACAAATCAGATTCAGATGACAGCACCAGCCGAAGCTGCAATTGTGGGTTCAGTAAGTTTGTTTCTTACAGACTTTGGAACCTTAAACGCTGTTATTGACAGAAGCGCAACAGATACAGAGATACTTCTGTTGGATAGTGATTACTACGCAATTGGTCACTTACCAGGCAGAATGTTTCAAGTGTCAGATGTAGCTCCTACCGGAGATACCACCCGATTTGCAATTATATCTGAATATTGCTTAATCAATCGTGCGCCAAAGGCTCATGCTGCGGTGTTTGATCTTAACACTTCATAATTATAATGGACGAGGGGGTGCAAGCCCCCTCTCCTCTTGAGGATACAATGCGAAAAGTTTTACTTAATAAAAACCCACTAACAGGAAAAGAGACATGGATTGAGGACACTGTTGATGGTCTTCAGGTCAATACAAAGGTCGATGTCTCTCCTGTTCTTGATTTTGCCAAAAAGCAAGAGGGTGAATATCGCTATGGGTCGTTGATTGGGAACACCCAAAAGCATCAACAAAAGATAGCTGAAATACCAGCACCTTTGTTTTTTGAGTTACAGAAGAAGTTTGGTCACTTTAAACATAATAAAAAGAAGTGGCTCAAATGGCTGCAAGACCCTGAGAATAAACATTTTAGAACTACTGGTGGTCGATTAACATGAGTTTAGATACCTATTCTAACCTACAGACTTCTATAGCTAATTTCCTAGCGAGGGATGATTTAACAACCAATATTCCTGACTTTATTTCGTTAGCAGAAGCCAGAATGTCTAGGGAGTTAGATACACGATCACAGGAAGCATCGACAACTATATCTACTGTGGCTGGAACAGAAAGCTATGCTTTGCCTACAGATTTGCGTGAGATACGAGTAGTAAAGCTTAACAACAATCCAAACAAGGTTTTAGACTTTGCGACTCCAGACAGCTTTTTCAAGACACATAGTTCTGAAGGACAAGGTACACCAGTGTCCTACACAATTATAGGGTCTAATATTCACTTGCGTCCTATACCTGATGCGGTGATTACGCTAGAGATAATATTTGGTAATGGCATAACAGCCCTATCGGACTCAAACACAAGCAATACAGTGCTATCACGCCATCCCGATTGTTATTTATATGGGTCTTTAGTTGCAGCGCATACCTTTCTAATGGATGAGGCTAGAGCAACTCAATACGATGCGTTGTTTAGTCGAGCCTTAACAGAGATAAAAAGAGATACACAGCAAGCACGATTTGGCGGTGGTGCATTAACTATGAAACAAGACTTTGGTGCTACATGATACCTTTTGGAGAGTGGCTACCTGACCAAAGTGACTTAGGTTCAGTAGGTACAACAGTCGCTAAGAATGTTATTCCGGCTGCTAGAGGTTATAGACCTTTTTTGGGGTTAGCTAATTTATCAGCAGCTACGGATGCCCATCTACGCGGTTTTTTTGGGTCTTACGGCTGCCTTAACAGATGTAAAGAGTGGCGCATATACATTAGCTAGTGACGATCAATGGAAGTTTGTGCAGTTTGGTAATAGTGTCTATGCAGCAAGTGGATTAAGTAATTTGTTGCAGAAATACACCATTGGGTCTTCTAGTGCTTTTGCCGATGTCTCTGGGTCTCCAAAAGCAAAACATCTTGCGGTTATAAGAGACTTTGTTGTAACAGCAAACAATAATACTAGCTCTACAAACAACCCTTTTCGAGTGCAGTGGTCACAGATAAATGATGCGGATACATGGACTACTGGCACTAATCAAGCTGACTTTCAGGATATACCTGACGCGGGTAATATCACTGGCTTAGTCGGTGGTGAATATGGAACGATATTATTAGAAAGAGGCATAGTGCGTATGCAATATGTAGGTACGCCTCTTATCTTTACCTTTGACACAGTAGAGACAGGGCATGGATGCCAATATCCAAACTCTGTATCGGCTACATCACCGCAGCAAATATTCTATCTAGCTGACGATGGCTTTTTTATGTTCAATGGGCAACGCAGTATTCCCATAGGTGCAGAAAAGGTAGATACGTTTTTCTTTGATGATCTATCGCCTAATCATATAAACAGATTGAGTTGCGCCATAGACCCTGTAAATCAGGTGGTTTTGTGGAGTTATGTTTCAAGAGAAAGCATCTCTGGTGAGCCGGATAAGATAATTATGTATAATTATGCGGTTAATAGATGGTCATTAGCCGAAATAGGACATGAGTTTATTGGTACAATTGTATCGCCAAACTTCACACTTGAGGCTCTTGATAATATATCCAGTAGCTTAGACGCACTAGGAACATCTTTGGACTCACGCTTTTTTAGAGGTGGTCAGAGTGCTTTTGCTGCAAGTTCAAATAGTAAGATTGCGTCTTTTACTGGAGAAGCATTGTCTGCAACGCTAGAAACAGGAGAGTTTGAGCCAGCAAACCTCAGAAAGTCTCTTGTAAAAAGCGTAACACCCTATGTTACATCGAAAGATGTAGCTCCTACCCTTACTGTTTCAGTGGGGTCTCGTTCTCGACAGATTGATACTGTATCTTTTACAAATACTGCTCAATTAAACTCTGATAATATAGTTCCTGTCAGAAGTAATGGAAGGTATCATCGTGTTCGCGTTACTGCTAGTGGTACTTGGCGATATGCTTTAGGTGTTGATGTTGATGCTGTAGGTTTAGGAAGACGATGAGTGTTGGCTTTTCTAAACTACCACAGCAAGGTGGAGACCCTAGAGCTGTTGCCAGTGCCGTTAATTTACTTATAGAGGGCAAGCTAAACTCTACTGGCACATTTACTCTAACAGCTAGTGCAGCAAGCACTACAGTGACAGATTTAAGGGCTGGTAGTAACTCTGTCATCTTATACACGCCTATTTCAGCTAACGCTTCTGCGGAGGTGGGAAACGGCACAATATTTATATCTGCACGAAATAAACAGAGCTTTGTAATTACCCATGCAAACAATTCACAATCAGATAGAAATTTTATTTATGTAGTTTTAGGATGAAATTTCTGCCTGTTCCAGTGGAATATCTGGATGAAAAATGGCAAGAGATTGAGCCTATTCTTAATAAAGCTGTATGTTTGTCACCACGAAAAATAGACATATCCGATGTTTATGAGGCAAGCAAACTTGGTGCATACCTTGTTTGGACAGTAGAAGAAGAGGACACAATACTTGCTGTTGTAACAACACGAATGATTTATTACCCCAAGGGCTATGCGTTAGCTATGGATTTTGTGGGTGGTACACGCATGAAAGAGTGGTTGCCAATGGTGCAAGAAACTCTTGAGGCTCATGCAAAGCATAACAAATGTATCCATCTTGAGGCTTTTGGGCGTAGAGCATGGGGCAAATATTTAGAGAAACTTAGCTGGTATCCAGCGTATATAACTTATCATAAGGACTTATAAAATGGGAAAAGGTGGCGGTGGCGGTACTCAAACTGTTGTAAACACACAGGATATTCCTCCCTTTCTAAGAGATCAATTAATTCAGACATTTGGTGAGGTTGAAAACTTTAGACCACGCTCTGACACTGTTGCCTCTGTTGCTAATCTGACAGCCGATCAAAGAGCGTTTCAACAAGGTATTAGAAACCTAGCTAATAATACTCCGGCTGGTATAGCAACGGCAGAACAGACTTTTAGAGATATTGCGCGAAGCCAACAGATAGACCAGGGTAATTTACGCAACTTACTTGGTGCCAGAGATACGTTTCAAGACCCTTTCCAAAATCAAGCACCAGTAGATTTGCGCGGTCTACAATCTGTTACTGGTGAGAGAGATGCTTTTAAAAATCCATTAGCACCAGATGCTGGAATAGATACTTCAGGACTACAATCTCTAAGAGGAGAAAGAGATGTTTTTATAAATCCTCTTGCTGGTGGAACAGGCATTGATACATCAATTCTTCAAGCACAGACGCAAGCACAAACGTCACCCTTCTTACAACAGCAATTAGACTCTGCTATACAAGGGGCGGTTGACCAAGCAACATCCCAATATGCTTTGGGTGGTCGATTAGGCTCTGATAGTTTTGCTGATGCTCTGGGCGGTGGTGTAGCAAGTGCTGCTGCGCCTATTTTAAATCAAGCAGCGCAAGCTGATGCAAATAGACAGCTTCAGGCAGCGCAAGCATTAGCCGATGCCCAAAGAGCAAGTGGTGCATTAGCGTTACAAGGAGCGCAGACAGATGCAACTCTACAGGCACAGGAATTAGGAAGATTAGGCGATGTTCAAAGATCAATCATAGACGCTCAAAAAGAGCAAGAGGACAATTACTATTAGCTGGTGCAGAAACCGATGCGTCACTTCAGGCACAGGAAAGAGCAAGACAATTACAAGCCTTACAATCGGTCGCTGATGCAGAACAAGCCTCTAGTGCTTTGCGTTTATCAGGAAGGGAAACAGATGCACAGTTTGCTCAACAGGATTTACAAAGACAGTTAGATGCAGCGCGGTCACTTGCTAATGTGCAGCAAACAGAGACAGCGCAAGCCTTACAAGCTGCGTCACAACTCCCACAGTTTCAAGGATTGCAATTGCAGAGATTAGGCGCATTGGGAGATATAGGCGCACAAAATCAATCTTTAGTGCAAGCACAATTCAACAGACAGGCACAAGTAAATGCAGCACAAAATCAAGCTAATCAGCAAAGAATTAATAATTTACTAGCTGCTATTGGCTCAAGAGGACAAGCATTGCCAGGGGGTACTTCAACACAAACCGGTCCAGGTCGATCTCCTTTAGCTGGTGGATTAGGTGGTGCATTGACAGGAGCAACTCTTGGCTCTGCTTTCCCAGCTTCACTTGCGTCTGGTTTAGGTGGGTTAGCTCCTCTTGGATTAGGAGGTGTTGGTGCATTAGTTGGCGGTGGACTTGGATTATTGGGGTTAATATAGATGGTTGAACAAACACAACGTGGCTTACTAGGTAATTTAAACAATACACTTGCTAATCTCTCTCTTCCAGGAAGATTAGGACTACTCTCTACAGGCGTTAGTCTATTAGAAGGACAACCACTAGGACAAGCTGTAAAGACTGGTCTTGGAACATTTGGTGGATTGCAGCAGATAGATCAACAGCAGAAGCGAAGACAGTTCATTGAGGAAAACTTTCCAAATGACCCACTGGCTCAAGCGTTTCCAGAGGAGTTTGCAGTTGCAAAATTAAAAAACAGATTTGCAACGACTAATCAAAAAACACCAACAATTAAAGAATTTAGGGGCAAGTTAATTTATACAGCTAACCCTCCGGCTGGATTTTTTCAAAAGCAACTAAAAACTTCGATTTAGCAAAAGATGGATTTACACGAATAAAAAACTTTTTTGACAATCCAAGTCAGATAAGTGACTACTCTTTAGCAGTTGCATACGTTAAGATTCTTGACCCTACTTCTGTAGCAAGAGAGGGTGAAGTTGCTGCTGCTGCTAATTCTGCTGCTATGGTAGATGCTTTTGGCGTAGCCGTTCAAAAGTTATTTAGTGATGGTGCAGCCTTACCTCAAAATGTAAGACAAGCGATGTTAAGCAATGCTCAAAATCTTTATAATATTCAAGCAAACAAAGCCAATAAATATTTGGGAAATGTCAAAGAGAGACTCGATAAAATAAATCCTGACCTATTTCAGTTTGTTTATTTTGGTGAACCCCCACAAACAATAGGACAAAACAACGCCCAAAATAATCAACCTTTTTCATTTACGAGTCAAATATTAGGGCAAACATTTACCAGTAAAGATGACGCTCTTATAGCTATCAATAAAGAGTTAGATAGAGTTAGTGCGCTTCCAGATGGTGACGCAAAAAATGAAGCATTGATTAAATTAAATGCTGAATACGAGCTTTATAAAAAAGCAAGAGACAGAAGTGGTGGATAAATATGGTTGAGAAAAAAGAAAATCCTAATCCTATAAGTCTATTTGAAAACAAACTTCAAACGGCTTTGGAAAACGCCAACATAAATCCAAATGCTTTTACAACTAGAGATAGGGTAGCTCTTACCTTAGAATCTGCGTCTTTAAATTTGAAGGAGCGTATTACAAATCATTAGCAGAAATCAGGCAAAGGCAAAAAGACAGAAGAGCAAAAGGTGGCACATTTGGCTATGATATGTTGGGAGGTGCAATTACGACTTTACCAGCTATAGCTGCTACTCCTTTCACAGGGGGTACAAGTTTAACACCATTAGCGACTAATATATTTGGAAGAGGCTTATTAACAAACATTGTGCCAAGAGTTGCCTCTGGTGGCTCAAAACTTGTAACTGGTCTTAAAGCTGGTGGCGATATGGCTCTAAGGGGTGGCGCACTTGCTGGAACATCAGGGTTTCTTAAAGGCGAAGGGGGTGCTGGTAACAGATTTATTTCTGGTGCTGTTGACGCTCCTTTAGGTGCAGTTACAAACGTACTTGGAGAGACTGGGTCTAAATTAGCTTTTAACGTATTGCCTTCTTTTATTCGATCAATGAGAACTAAATTTGGCGATAGAACGTCAAACCAAGTTCGAGAAGAAATAGAACGAATAATGGAGGTTTCAGGTCTTGATTTTGATGAAGTTTTAGAAAGGGTCGGTAAAGGCGAAGTTCTTGCTGACATGAATCAAAATACAAGGCAAATGTTAAAATCTTACTACTCTTCAGCAAGCAAAAGCTCTGGAATAATTGAGGAAATAGCTGAAAAAAGATCAAAAGAAACAACTGAGCAAGCATACGAAACAATCAAAAACAATTTAATTGATAATTTAGACACAACAAATAGCAGTGTTGCTATTGCAGTGGGTAATAATTTAGATCAATTACAAAAACTTGAGTCAATAAACTACAGTAAAATTTTGCGTCCAAATGGAAAAAATATAAACACTTCCAATGCTCTTACATTTGCGATGAAAGAAGTTTTAGAGAATGAGCCTGGAATACGAAATAAATTATTAAAATCTGTTGCTAGAAATCCTAACTCTCCGACTAAAACTTTATTTACAATGCAAAAAGGAAAAATAAAGTTTGTCAGAAATCCAACTATTGAAGAAGCAAATCGTTTAGATAGCTTGTTATCAGAACTAGCTAGAGATAACAAAGGCACACAATTAGAGTTAGATATACGACAAGGCGTTTTAAATCCTTACAGAGAAATATTTGACAATGAAGTTCCTGATATTGTTCCTGTTAGAAATCAATATTTTAAAATAAAAGAAAATAGGCGGTTGTTTGACTTAGCAAGGTCTTCATTTAATAAAAACAAAACAGATGAAGCTGTAATTAAATTCAATGAGCTTCTAAAAAATGAAGATGCAGAAGGATTAGCAGTATTTAGGCAAGGATTTGCTCAAGCAATATTAGATAAAAAGGGGTCTGCAAATGTCCCTCTTGTAAGTTTACTTAAAAGATTAAATGCTAGTGAGGTTGGTGATTTAACTACTGTTGAGAGAGATTTATTTAAGAGGTTTTTTCCAGAAGACCAATTAGAAGACGCATTACAAAAGATTAAAAATGCGTCACAAGCAAATGTTACATATAGCAAAGTTTTTCAAACAACAGACACAACACCCACTGCGTCATTTAGAGAAGAAATTGGTAGTGGGGTGCAGACTGGTGCAGATGTTATTGATTTAGCTACTGGAAGCGGTTTGGCTACTACATTTAGAACAGTTGGAAGGTTGCTTTCAGGTTCAGGACAAAGGCTTACTAAAGACCAACAAACTCAAGTAGCTAGATTGCTTATGGAAGAAAACCCACAACTATTATTTAGAGCTATGGAAGAAGGTGGCTCTGCAAGTGGTCGTGCAACTCAAGAACTGCAAAAGATTGTAACGTTTCTAGCAAATAGAGTTGCTAAAGGTATTAATGTAGGAGTGCAGCAACAAGGATTATTAGATACACCCAAATCATCATTAATTGACCTCAAAGATAGCTTACTAGGAGCAAGATAAAATGGCAAAAAATAACATCACACAATTTGATGCTACAGACGCAAATAATACAGACATTAAATCTATAGACATATCGGAGGGTATGGCTCCAAGTAATGTCAATAATGCCTTGAGAGCATTGATGGCTACACTTGCTGATTTAAACGCTGGTACAACCACTCTTACAGCACCTTCAGGGGTAAATATTACTGCGACTACTGCTATAAAGACTCCAGCGATACAATTCACCGATGGCGATGCAGCTATTACTATTGCTGATGGTGGTGGCGTTACAGCAAATAACTTCAGTTCTACAAGTGTTAATATTGATGGTGGTGCTATTGATGGTATAACTCTAGGCACAAACTCTGCGGTCACCCAGGCTGTCATTGATAATATTAATATCGACGGCACAACTATAGGGCATACATCTGATACAGACCTACTGACATTAACAAGTGGCTTGTTAACAGTCGCTGGTGAAGTGTCAATGACAACGCTTGATATAGGCGGTACAAATGTCACGGCTACGGCTACAGAACTCAATATTATGGATGGGGTTACGGCAACAACCTCTGAACTTAATATTATGGATGGCGTTACCTCTACCACAACAGAAATAAATCTATTAGATGGCGTAACCTCAACAACCACAGAGCTAAATATTACCGATGGGTCTACAAGTGTTGGCACTACGGCTGTTGCTGGGGCTGATGGTATTGTCACGAATGATAGCGGTACAATGCGTCATACAAGCGTTGATACTTTTGACACCTATCTTGCAGCAACATCAAAAACACTCACTAACAAGACCATAGACGCAGATAATAATACTGTGTCTAATCTTGAGGTCGATAATCTAAAGAGTGGCGTATTAGATACTGATCTATCAAGCGTATCGTCTAGCCATGATACTATTCCCTCTGCCAAAGCAACCAAGGATTTCATTGAGACTTCTGCGACAGCATCGGCTACATCAGCAAGCGCAAGTGCCACCAGTGCAACAGCATCGCAAACAGCACAAGCTGCTGCGGAAACTGCTCAAGCTGCTGCTGCATCAAGTGCCTCTGCTGCCTCAACTTCTGAGTCCAATAGCCAAACCTCGGCTAATTCTGCTGCTGCTTCTGCCCTACTCGCTGCTGGTGCATTTGATAGCTTTGATGATAAATATCTAGGCACAATGGCAGATAATGATACGGCATCTTCTGTGTCTATGACAGGTACTTTCTCAAGTGGTGCTACCCAGATTACTGTTGCACCTTTGACTTCTCCATCCGGTTTAGAGGTGGGGCAACTCATAACAGGAACAAATATAGCCACAGGCACAAATGTCATTAAGATTGATGGCACAACAATTAATATCTCTGAGCCTACAACTGGTGCTGGTTCTGGTACATCGCTCACCTTTACAGGACATGGTGTATTTGGAAACTTCAATTCAAGTATAGATGGTCCGGCAACGACAAATGACAATACGACGTTGGCTACAGGAATGTTGTACTTCAATACAACCGATGGTGAAATGAGGGTCTATGATGGCGCAAATTGGATTGCAGCCTCTGCTAGTGGCAGTGCGTCTTTTACAAAGTACAAATATGTAGCGACAGCAAGTCAAACTACCTTCTCTGGAAGTGATGCCAACTCTGCAACATTAAGCTATGTGATTGGTAATATCATTGTGGCTTTGAATGGTGTCATATTAGACGCAACTGATTTTACAGCAAATTCTGGCACAAGCGTTGTATTAGGCTCTGGAGCAGCAGCGTCCGATGAGCTAACTATTTATGCCTTTAAGTCCTTTACTGTCGCTGATGCCGTTCAAGCAAGCACTGGCGGTACATTTGGGGGCAATGTTGTCTTCAATGGTACTACCACTGGACTTGATCTCAATGGCACAGAGTTAATTCTTGATAGTGATGGGGATTCGTCTATTACCGCAGATACGGATGACCAGATTGACTTTAAGACTGGTGGTAGCGATAGATTAACCATTGATAGCAGTGGTAACGTAGGTATAGGCACGACTTCACCAGACAGAGTTTTACACATAAAAACAGCGGATAATATTATTGGTCTTATTGAAAGCACTGATGCTGATGCTTGGTTAAGTTTTCAAGATAATACATCTTCAAGCAACAATGCTGTTAGAGTTGGTGCTACTGGTGATAACTTGCGTTTTTATGCTGGTAGCGCAGAACGCATGAGGATTGATAGCAGTGGAAACGTGGGTATAGGCTTGACTTCACTATCCTACAGTGTTTCATCGACACAGCTTTCAGTTGGAAACACTAGCTCAAACGGTGGGATAAACATCGTAAGTGGCACAAGCTCAAGTGGTATTTTAAGATTTGCTGATGGTACATCAGGTGATACGGCTTATCGTGGAAGAGTAGAGTATGACCACTCTGATGATAGCTTGATGTTTGGCACTGGTGGCTCAGAAC
>LULI01001870.1_pt1 | contig 11453 bp, 11 predicted proteins | sample 728191 | NCBI WGS metagenome assembly LULI01 (sample SAMN03860293, study PRJNA289734) | marine metagenome | biome: seawater column; feature: ocean; material: water; isolation source: Red Sea water column Station 169 - depth 50m | place: Saudi Arabia: Red Sea | collected 2011-10-15 | depth 50 m | reverse complement strand
CCCGTGGCGGGCCCGGGGCCTTCGGCGCGAGCAGTCGACAGATGCAGGAGAGGGAGATCCGTTGACCACCACCCAGGAGCCGGCTCCGCCGGTCCCGCCGACCGACCACGCACCGGAGCGGGTCAGTCGCGCCGGTGACTCGATCTTCCGCGGGCTCGCCACGGGGGCCGGGATGCTCATCATGCTGGCGCTGGCCGGCGTGGCGATCTTCCTGGTGCTGCAGTCGATCCCCGCGATCGGCGCCTCGGGCGAGCAGGCGTACGGCGCCGACAACATCGTCGTCTACATCTGGCCGCTCCTCTTCGGCACCATCCTCGCCGCGATCATCGCGCTGATCATCGCCACGCCGCTGGCGATCGGTGTCGCGCTGGTGATCAGCCACTACGCGCCGCGTCGCATCGCCCGGTTCCTCGGCTACCTCATCGACCTGCTCGCCGCGGTGCCCTCGGTCGTCTACGGCCTCTGGGGCCGCGAGACGCTGCAGGGCTGGGTGTTCCCGGTCTACGACTGGCTGCACGACAACCTGGGCTTCCTGCCCTTCTTCGAGGGCCCGGTCACCACCGGCCGCACGATCCTCACCGCCGGCGTGGTGCTGGCCGTGATGGCGCTGCCGATCATCACCGCGCTGTGCCGCGAGGTCTTCCTGCAGACCCCGGTGATGCACCAGGAGGCTGCCCTGGCCCTGGGTGCGACACGCTGGGAGATGATCCGGATGGCGGTCTTCCCCTACAGCCGCTCGGGCATCACGTCCGCGGTCATGCTCGGCCTGGGTCGTGCGCTCGGCGAGACGATGGCCGTCGCGATGGTCCTCTCGGCCGCCGGGGTGGTCACGATCAACCTGATCTCCTCGCAGAACCCCTCCACGATCGCCGCCAACATCGCGCTCAACTACGCCAACGCCTCCGGCACCAAGACCAACGTGCTGATCGCGGGCGGCCTGGTGCTGTTCGTGGTGACGTTCGCCGTCAACTTCCTCGGACGCTGGCTCGCCGCCCGCGGCCAGGTCAAGGCATGAGCGGGGAGGACACGGACATGACGCAGACGCCTCACGACACCCACGAGCCGTTCCACACCGACCCCTCGAGCGACCTCTCCTCGCACGTCCCGCTGACCAAGCCGCAGCTGCCCGCGATCGCGGTGCCGCTGGCCGCCGCCGTGGCGTGGGGCCTGTCCGGCCTGATCTCGCTGTTCATGGAGTGGCCGGTCGCCGGCTGGGTCGTGCTCGGCTGGGTCTTCTTCGTGCTCGGCATGCCCGCCTGGGCCAACGCCGTCGAGGGCCGCCGCAAGGCCACCGACCGCCTCATCACCACCATGGTGTGGACGACCTTCGCGGTCGCGATGATGCCGCTGGTCGCGGTCAGCTGGACCGTCATCGAGCGCGGTGCCCCCGCCCTGACCGTCGAGTTCCTCACCTCCGACCAGTCCGGTGTCATCGGCGTCGGCGGCGGCATCCTGCACGCCATCATCGGCACCGCGATCATCACGCTGGTCGCGACGCTGATCTCGGTGCCGGTCGGCATCATGGCCGCGGTCTACCTCGTCGAGTACGGCAAGGGGAACCGCGTCGCGCGGGTCCTCACCTTCCTCGTCGACGTCATGACCGGCATCCCGTCGATCGTGGCCGGTCTCTTCGCGCTGGCGCTGTTCACGCTGCTGCTCGGGCCGCTGCCCCGCATCGCGATCGGCGGCTCGATCGCGCTGTCGGTGCTGATGATCCCGATCGTGGTGCGCTCCACCGAGGAGATGCTCAAGCTGGTGCCCGACGAGCTGCGCGAGGACGGCCTGACCATCGACGTCGAGATGGACGAGCCCACAGCGCAGACCTGGATGCGCTCCTTCACCGACATCCGGCTCGCGCTGGCGACCCGCCTCGGCGTCGAGGACGGCGACGAGGAGTACTGGTACTCCCTGCCCGACGACGACCCGCGCGCCCAGGCCCACGACATCTACGAGTGGGTCGGCTGGCTGCAGGAGACCCTGGTCGGCGCGCTCAGCTGATCACGCGCGCGGGCGGCCGGACGAGGTGCTCCGACGACGCCCAGCACCATGAGGTACGCCGCAGCCGACCCGGTCCGGTCCCCGGGCGGATATGGGGTCCGAGCGCCCCGCGCCCTAGTCTGGCGGGCATGCTGACCATCGACCAGGCGACGTACGACGCGATCATCGCGCACGCCAAGCGGGACCACCCCGACGAGTGCTGCGGCATCGTGGCGGGCGCCGAGGGCAGCGACCGTCCCGAGCGGCACGTGGAGATGGTCAACGCCGCCGGCAGCCCGACGTTCTACGAGTTCGACTCCACCGAGCTGCTCGAGCTGTACAAGCAGATGTGGGACCGCGACGAGGAGCCGGTGGTGATCTACCACTCGCACACGGCCACCGAGGCCTACCCGAGCCGCACCGACATCGCCCTGGCCAGCGAGCCGGGCGCGCACTACGTGCTGGTCTCGACGAGGGAGCACGGGAATAACGAGGGCCCTGTGGAGTTCAGGTCCTATCGGATCGTCGACGGCGAGGTGACCGAGGAAGAGGTCACCGTCGTCCCCACGCTCGCCTGATCCCTGAGCCTGATCCACGAGCCTGATCCACGAGCCTGATCCACGAGCATCGCGAAGAAGAGGAGCAGCATGTCCATCGAGGTCCGGATCCCCACCATCCTGCGCACCTACACCGGCGGTGAGAAGGCCGTGTCCGGCGAGGGCGGCAGCCTGAGTGCCCTGATCGACGACCTCGAGGCCAAGCACCCCGGCCTCAAGGACCGTCTGGTCGAGGAGAAGAACGGCGCCGACGACCTGCGCCGTTTCGTCAACATCTACATCAACGACGAGGACGTCCGCTTCATGGGCGGCCTCGAGGCCCCGCTCTCCGACGGCGACCAGGTCGTCGTGCTGCCGGCTGTCGCCGGTGGCGCGCGCTGAGCACCTTCCTCTGAGCGCCCGTGCGGTACGACAACCTGCTCGCCTCGGTCGGCGGCACGCCCCTCGTGGGGCTTCCCCGGCTCTCGCCGAGCCCTGACGTCCGCCTGTGGGCCAAGCTCGAGGACCGCAACCCGACCGGCTCCATCAAGGACCGGCCGGCGCTGCGGATGATCGAGGAGGCCGAGAAGGACGGCACCCTGCGTCCGGGGTGCACGATCCTCGAGCCGACCTCCGGCAACACCGGCATCTCGCTGGCGATGGCGGCCAAGCTCAAGGGCTACCGCATCGTGTGCGTGATGCCGGAGAACACCTCCGAGGAGCGCCGTCAGCTGCTGCGCATGTGGGGTGCCGAGATCGTCTCCAGCCCGGCGGCCGGCGGCTCCAACGAGGCCGTGCGCGTCGCCAAGCGGGTCTCCGAGGAGCACCCCGACTGGGTGATGCTCTACCAGTACGGCAACGCCGCCAACGCCCTCGCGCACGAGGAGGGCACCGGCCCCGAGCTGCTCGAGGACCTGCCCTCGATCACCCACTTCGTGGCCGGCCTGGGCACCACCGGCACCCTCATGGGCGTCAGTCGCTACTTCCGCCGCGCCAAGCCCGAGGTCAGGATCGTGGCGGCCGAGCCGCGCTACGGCGAGCTGGTCTACGGTCTGCGCAACCTCGACGAGGGCTTCGTCCCCGAGCTGTACGACGCCTCGCTGATCGACTCGCGGTTCTCGGTCGGTCCCCGTGACGCCGTGCGGCGGGTGCGCGAGCTGCTCGAGCTCGAGGGCATCTTCGCCGGTGTCTCCACCGGCGCGATCCTGCACGCCGCGATGGGACAGGCCGCCAAGGCTGTCAAGGCGGGCGAGTCGGCTGACATAGCCTTCGTGGTGTGCGACGGCGGCTGGAAGTACCTCTCGACCGGGGCCTACGAGGGCACCGTGGACGAGGCCGAGGACAGGCTCGAGGGACAGCTCTGGGCCTAGCTGCCCTGCTGCTCGCCGCGCTCCCCACCGCTGCGGCCCCCGCGTGGGCCGAGGACCCGCTCCAGCCGGTGACCTCGACGGCTCCGCCCGTCGTGACCGGCGAGACCACCTTCGGCGAGACCCTCACCGCCTCGACCGGCGAGTGGGAGACCGACGAGCCGGACGAGCCGCTGACCCACACCTACCGGTGGCTCCGCGACGGTGAGCCGGTGCGCGGTGCCCGCGAGGCGACCTACACCCTCGACCTCGACGACCTGCGGCACCGGCTGCAGGTCGAGGTCACGGTCACCGACGCCGACGGCAACTCCCAGACGGCCCTCTCCGAGCCGACCGACAAGGTCCGGCGGGCCCGGTTGGTGCTGCGCGGCGACCCGAAGGTCCGCGCCGGCTGCGCGTCGAGGTCGTCGCGACCGCCCCCGGGCACACCCGTGAGCGCGCCCGATCCGAGCGCACCGACAAGGTCATGCACCGCGTCGGCGTGCAGCGCTCGGTGACCTACAGCGTCGCCACGCGCGGCCCGGTGACCGCGAGTGTGAAGGAGTTCGCACGGCTGGCGCAGCAGACATTCGAGGACCCGCGCGGCTGGCGCGGCGGGGGAGTCGCCTTCCGCCGGGTGGCCAAGGGCGGGTCGTTCACGCTGGTGCTGGCGACCGCGGAGCAGGTGCCGTCGTTCTCCTCGCAGTGCTCGTCGCAGTGGTCGTGCCGGGTGGGGCGGTTCGTGGTCATCAACCAGACCCGGTGGCGCCACGCGTCGCCGGCCTGGAACGCGGCCGGGCGCTCGCTGCGCGACTACCGCCACATGGTCGTCAACCACGAGGTCGGGCACTGGCTCGGCCTGGGGCACTCCGGTTGCCCGGGTGCCGGCAAGCCGGCGCCGGTGATGATGCAGCAGTCCAAGGGCCGTGACGGCTGCACGTTCAACCCGTTCCCGACGCTCGCGGAGCAGGGCCGGGTCTGAGGGTCTCTGAGACACCTCCTCACGAAGTCGTGACCGGGGAGTAACCACCGTCACAGTCGGCCGTTAGGCCCTCCGTGCGACTCTCCACGACCCTCGGAACTGCCATCGCGACCGGCCTCGGCGCTCTGCTGGTGGCGGTGCCCACCGGTGCCGCCTCCTCGGCCGTCGGCGCCGCGCCGACGACCAGCGCTCCGGCCGCCTCGGCGCCCGACGTACCCACGACCGACCGACCAGCAGCCCGCAAGGCAGCCCGGAAGGCCGACCGCTACCGCGCCGACATCACCTGGACCGAGCACGGCATCCCGCACATCAAGGCCAAGGACTTCGTCGGCCTGGGCTACGGCAGCGGGTACGCCGCTGCCGAGATGAGCCTGTGCACGCTGTTCGACACCCTGGTGACCGGGCGCGGTGAGCGGTCGCGGTGGTTCGGGCCGGACGAGGTCTACGACGACCAGGTGACACTGCGCGCGACCAACCTGCAGGTCGACACCGTCGTCACCGACCTCCACGACCGCAGGGTCGTCGAGGGCCTGCTGAAGGACAGGACGCGCGGACCGGGTCGGCAGGCGCGCCAGATGGTCGACGGCTACGTCGCCGGCATCAACCGGTGGGTCCGGGAGAACAAGGTCACCGACCCCGCGTGCAAGGGCGCGGGCTACATCAAGCCGAACGTCACCACCCTCGACCTCTGGTACGGCGTCTACCTGGCCAACCTGCTGGCCTCCACCGGTGTGTTCATGGCCGAGATCGCCGACGCCGCGCCCCCGAGCCCGACCGACCCCGGTCTGCCCAACCTCCCGGTGCGTGCCGCCGACGTCGGCCGCGACGCCCTGCTCGCCGGTCTCGGTCGCGACCCCGAGCGTCCGTTCGGGTCCAACGCCACCGCCGTCGGCAGCGACAACACCTCCACCGGCAGCGCGATGATCCTGGGCAACCCGCACTTCCCGTGGCGCGGGCGCTACCACTTCACCCAGCAGCACCTGACGATCCCGGGCAAGTACGACGTCGCCGGGGCCTCGCTGATCGGGTCGCCCGCGGTCAACATCGGCTTCAACGACGACGTCGCCTGGTCGCACACGGTCTCGACGGCCTACCGGTTCACGCCGTACGAGTACCTCACGCCGGTCGCGGCCAGCCCGACGACGTACCTCACCGACACCGGCCCGGCCGAGCTCGACCACCGCGAGGTGGAGGTGGTGGTGAAGGGTCAGGACGGGAAGCTCGAGACGGTCACCGAGGACGTCTACCGCACCGCCGAGGGCTACGTCATCGACGCCCCGGACCTGCTGATGCCGTGGGGTCTCGCGAGCCTGTGGGCGATCCGCGACGCCAACGCCGAGCACCTGCGCACCATCGACACGTTCCTCGAGATGGGCAAGGCCGAGGACGTGGAGGACCTGCTGCGCCGCCAGGACCGCGCGGCCGGCATGCCGTGGGTCAACACGACGGCCGCCGACCGCAAGGGGCAGGTGCTGTACGCCGACCACTCGGTCGTCCCGCACGTCACCGACGAGATGGCGGCCACCTGCATGACGGTCGTGGGGCGGGTGCTGAACGAGGTGGCGGGCCTGCCCGGCCTCGACGGCACGCGCGCCGGCAGCTCGTGCGCCTGGGGCGCCGACGAGGACGCCTCGCGTCCCGGGATCCTCGGGCCGGAGAACCTGCCCTCGCTCGTCACCCGCGACTGGGTGATGAACGCCAACGACTCCTACTGGACCCCCAACGACGAGGTCCGGCTCGAGGGCTACGACGCGATCATCGGCTGCGAGGACTGCGCCCGCACGATGCGCACCCGCGTGGTCGCGGCGTACGTCGCCGACCGGCTCGCCGCGGGGAAGAAGGAGACCCCGCGCAGCCTGGCCGGGCACCAGCACGAGAACCGCGTCATGGCCGCCGAGGTGATGCGCGAGGGCGGCGCGCTCGACGCCGTCTGCGAGGCCACCGGCGAGACCGAGGCCTGCGAGGCGCTCGCGGCCTGGGACGGCCGCTCGGACAAGCGGTCGCGGGGTGTGCACCTCTTCGAGGCGTTCGTGTCCAAGCTGCCCTCCGCGCTCCCTGTGGTCGGCATCAACACCATCTGGACCACCCCGTTCGACCCCAGCGACCCGTTCAACACCCCGGCCGGGCTCAACACCGCGGACCCGCAGGTCATCCAGGCGATGCAGGACGCCATCGACGAGGTGCGTGACGCCGGCGTCGCGTTCGACGCCCGGTGGGGCTCGCTGCAGGTGGCCGGTGACCGTGGAGCGCCGGCGATCCCGCTGGGCGGTGGGCTCGGCGACTCCGCCGGCAACGCCAACGCCCTGAAGTCGTACCTCCCCGAGGAGAACGACGACAGGTACCAGCCGATCACCTACGGCTCCTCGCACATCCAGGCGATCGCATTCCGCAAGAAGGGTGCACCGATCGCGCGGACGATCCTGACCTACAGCCAGTCCGAGGACCCGACCTCGCGCTTCCACGCCGACCAGACGCGCCTGTTCTCGCAGGAGAAGTGGGTGCGGTTCGCCTGGACCGGCAAGCAGATCCGCAAGGCCCGCATCGGCGTCACCCGCCTGCGCTGACCCACATCCGTCCTGCCGAGCCGGCGTGTTGATGCGCCGGTTCGGCGGGGTCGGGGTCGCCACCGGCCAGCACCAGGTCGTCGAGCATGCGGGAGGCCTTGGCGAGCGTCTCGGCGACGTAGGCCTTGGTGCGCTCCAGGTCGCCCAGCTCAGCGGCGTACATCGCGGCGGTGAGTCCTTGGACGACGTTGTCGTTGAGCTCGGCGGCCTGGCGGCGTGCCTGCAGCTCCTCGGCCAGGCGGACGGCGGTCTCCTCGTGGGCCTGCTCGGCGCGCACCCGGACGGTGATGTCGATGCAGGTGCCGCGGAAACGGATCGGGGTGCCGTTGGCGTCCGTCAGCACCTGCCCGTTGGAGGCCAGGTAGCGCAGCTCCCCGTCGGGGCGCACGATCCGCTCGACCATCTCGTAGGGCTCGCCGCTGGCGTAGGCCTGCTGGTGGACCGCGCGGACCATGTCGCGGTCGTCGGGGTGGATGTGCTGCATGAAGACGTCGTACGACGCCTGGATCGCGCCCGGCTCGTAGCCGTAGATCCGGTACAGCTGGTCCGACCAGGTGTTGGTGTCGGACTCGATGTGCCAGTCGTAGTCGCCCATCTCCGCCAGGCGCTGTGCGTTGTCGACCCTGGACCGTAGGTCAGCGAGCTCACCGAGTGCCGTGACGAGGTCCTGGGGTTCCTCCCGGGTTCCCATGCCCTCCACTGTCCTCCCGAGGCGTCATCCGCGCAGGAGGATGCCGGCCAAGCCCGGTAAAGAATGCGTGAGGGTCACCCGTCGGCGTCGGCGGTGAGCACCAGGTCCTGGTCGGTGCCGATGGTCGAGCCAGGGATCGCGCGCAGCCCCAGCAGGCTCAGCGCGAGGTTGGCGACGTCGCCGTTGCGCACCGGCTGGCGGGCCGCGCCGTAGCCGGGGCGCTTGCGGCGGGGCTTCCTGTACGTCGGGTTCAGTGCGTAGAGGTCCTCCGCGTCGACTCCGTCGCCCCACGTCAGGAACGGCACCCGGTAGTGCTCGCGCACGGTCGCGTCGGCGTGGCCCGTGCCGGAGCCGCCGTGGTCGGAGGTCAGCACGATCGTCAGGTGCTTGCGCAGCACCGGCTTGCCGGCCACGGTGTCGAGCACGTCGGAGAGCCAGCCGTCCACGGTGCGTACGGCGTCGGCGTACTGGCTCGAGGCCCACCCTTGCGCGTGGCCGGCCAGGTCGGCGGCGGCCAGGTGCAGGAAGGTGAGGGTGCGGGTCTCGCGGCGTAGGTCCTTGCGCGCCTTGCGCACCAGGCGTGCGCCGCGGCCGTCGAGGGTGTAGCGGTCCAGCGCCTTCGGCCAGGACCGCTCGAAGAGGGAGAACTTCGACTTGCCGGTGAACAGGGCCGTGGTGCCGCCGGCGCGGTGGACCCGGGCGAAGACCGAGCCGACGTCCTCGCCGGCCGCCTGGTGGACGGTGGTGCCGGGCTCGTCGGTGTTCCAGGTGACGCCGTGCCCGCCGTGGTCGGTGTCGATGCGGCGGCCGGTGATCATGCTGGTGTGGTCGGGCAGGGTCTCGGTCTGCTCCACGACGGTCCGCGCGTCGAGCGTGCCCGCGCCCTCCTGGCGCAGCCGGGTGAAGGCCGGAATCTCGGAGGCGTCGAGCTCCTTGAGCACCGAGGACCGCAGCCCGTCGACGCTGATGACCAGGACGCGCCGCTTCGTGTCCAGCTCCTCGGCCCGGCGCTGCTCGACGCCCGGGGCACCGGCCGAGGCGACCATGGCCGTGCCGTCCGGGCCGGGGAGTGGAGCCAGGACGGCGACCGCGAGCAGCGTGACCAGGAGAGGGGCCAGCAGGGGTGCCAGCAGGAAGGTCGGGGCGGCGCTCCGGCGCGTGGGTCGCGACACGTCCGCGACGCTACCCCGGGTCCGCGGACTAGGGTGAGGCTCGTGACGAGCTCGATGACGAGGGACGCCCCGCTGGGCATCTTCGACTCCGGTTTCGGCGGGCTCACGGTCGCGCGCTCGGTGATCGACCAGCTGCCGCACGAGTCGGTCGTCTACGTCGGCGACACCGCCCGCCAGCCCTACGGGCCCAAGCCGATCGGCGAGGTGCGGGAGTACGCCCTGGAGTGCCTCGACCACCTCGTCGAGCAGGGCGTCAAGGCGCTGGTGATCGCCTGCAACTCCGCCTCGGCCGCGATGCTGCGCGACGCCCGCGAGCGCTACGACGTCCCCGTGGTCGAGGTGATCTTCCCGGCGACCCGGCGCGCGGTGCAGGCCACTCGCAACGGCCGGATCGGCGTCATCTGCACCCGCGCCACGGCCGAGTCGATGGCCTACGACGACGCGTTCGCCGCCGCGCCCCACCTCACGTTGCAGACGCAGGTCTGCCCGCGCTTCGTGGAGTTCGTCGAGGCGGGGGTGACCGGCGGCGACGAGCTGCTCGAGGCCGCCCACGAGTACCTCGACCCGCTGGTCGAGGCCGGCGTCGACACCCTGGTGCTCGGGTGCACCCACTACCCCCTGCTCACCGGTGTCATCTCCTACGTCATGGGCGACGGCGTCACGCTGGTCTCCTCGGCCGAGGAGTGCGCCAAGGACGTCTACAAGATGCTGGCGACGACCGACCTGATGCGCGAGGGCGGCGACCCGTCGTACACCTTCCTCACCACCGGCGCGCCGCAGGAGTTCGAGTCTATCGGGCGCCGGTTCCTCGGCCCGGAGATGATCGCGGCCAGCCAGTTCGCGGGAGGCCTGGTGGCAGGAGGGCTGGGATGAGCATGCAGCTGACGATCGTGGGGTGCAGCGGGTCCTACCCGGGCCCGGACTCGCCCGCGTCGTGCTACCTGGTGCAGGCCGAGCACGAGGGCCGCACCTGGAACATCCTGATGGACCTCGGCAACGGGGCGCTGGGAGCGCTGCACCGCTACGTCGACCCGCTCGACATCGACGCGGTGTTCCTCTCCCACCTGCACGCCGACCACTGCATCGACATGACCAGCTACTACGTGCTGCGCAAGTACCACCCCTCCGGCGAGCAGGAGCCGCTGCCGGTGTGGGGGCCACGGCGCACGGCGCGGCGCCTCGCGCGGGCCTACGACCTGCCCAAGAAGCCGGGCATGCGCGAGGAGTTCGTGTTCCGCCGGCTGCGCCCCGAGGAGGACCCGGTCGAGGTCGGGCCGTTCTCGGTGACGCCGTACGCCGTCGACCACCCGGTCGAGGCCTACGCCTTCCGCGTGCAGGTCGGCGACCGGGTGCTGGCCTACAGCGGCGACACCGGCCCGTGCGAGGGGTTCGACGCGGTCGCGCAGGAGGCCGACCTTCTCCTGGCCGAGGCGTCGTTCGTCAGCACGGCCGACAACCCGCCGTCGCTCCACCTGACCGGTGCGGAGGTGGGGGAGACCGCGACCCGCGCGGGCGCGTCGCGGGTGGTGCTGACGCACGTGCCGCCGTGGCACGACCCGTTCGACGCGCTGGCCGAGGCGAAGGCCGTCTACGACGGGCCGCTGGAGCTCGCGAGCGCGGGCACGGTCTACGACGTGTGAAGCGTCCATCGAAGAGTTCACCGGGTCGTGACCGTGTCGATCCGGGTTCCGGGATGCTGACGTCGCCGGCGTACGGCAGGGTGAGACCCATGATCACAGTCGAAGGACTTACCAAGACCTACGGAGGGTTCCGCGCGGTCGACGACGTCAGCTTCGTCGCGCAGCCCGGCCGGGTCACCGGCTTCCTGGGGCCCAACGGCGCCGGCAAGACCACCACCATGCGGATCATGGTCGGGCTCACCCCGCCCACCCAGGGCCGCGTCACCATCGGCGGGCACGCCTACCAGGACATCCCCAACCCCGGCCGCCACGTGGGCGTCCTGCTCGATGCCTCGGCCCAGCACGCCGGCCGCACCGGCCGCGAGGTGCTCACCATCGGTGCCCGCACCATGGGCCTGCCGGACTCCCGCGTCGACGAGATCCTGGAGATGGTGTCGCTGACCCCGGCCGAGGCCAAGCGCCGGGTGCGCAACTACTCCCTGGGCATGCGGCAGCGGCTCGGGGTGGCGCACGCGCTGCTCGGCGACCCGTCGGTGCTCATCCTC
>LULI01000424.1_pt1 | contig 11455 bp, 13 predicted proteins | sample 728191 | NCBI WGS metagenome assembly LULI01 (sample SAMN03860293, study PRJNA289734) | marine metagenome | biome: seawater column; feature: ocean; material: water; isolation source: Red Sea water column Station 169 - depth 50m | place: Saudi Arabia: Red Sea | collected 2011-10-15 | depth 50 m | reverse complement strand
GTTAGAACCAGGAGAGGAAGCTTTGTTACCAGTAAAACTTCTTGTGTCTAATGAATTACCTTCAAACATCAAAAATATAATATTGTCTTATACAATTTTTGACATTACTGAATATAATGATGATGAAAAATTAGCTCATCATAAAATGGACATGGAGTAAGATTAAAACATGAGTGGCGGAAGTTATTACGTACCAGATCAAAGCAGATTTCCAATATTTATGGCATTTTCTCTGTTCGTCCTTGTTATGGGTGCCTCAAGTACCATAAATAATTTAGATAATCCTGAGAGCAACTCTGTGTATATATTATATTCAGGCTTTGCTTGTTTATTTTTGACAATGTTTTTTTGGTTTAGACAGGTCATCAAAGAACACCTCGCAGGATTAGATTCTAATCAATTAAAACAATCATATGTTTATGGCATGGCATGGTTTATATTTTCCGAAGTCATGTTTTTTGCAGCATTTTTTGGTGCATTGTTTTATGTAAGAACTTTTGCAGTTCCATGGCTTGCTGGAGATGGCGCTAAAGGAGACGCAATAACAGCAATTGAGCTATGGCAGGGTTTTGAATCAACTTGGCCTGTTATAACAACTCCTGATCAGGGATCTGAATATGTGCTTGCTGAAAAAAGCATGGCATGGCCTGGGTGGGATCATGCTTTAAAGTGGCTTCCTTTATGGAATACTATTGTTTTACTCAGCTCGAGCGTTACCGTTCACATAGCACACCTTGCTTTGAAAAATGGCAACAGAAAGAAATTTAATATTATGCTTGGAGTAACCGTTGGACTCGCGCTTATTTTTGTGGGTCTTCAAGCAGCAGAGTATTATGAAGCGTATGCTCATTACGGACTAACCTTGAATTCTGGTATTTATGGGTCGACATTTTTTATGCTTACAGGCTTCCATGGCTTCCATGTAATGATGGGAGGCATCATGTTAGCTGTTATGCTTGCTAGATCAGTTTTTGCAGGTCATTTTGAACAACATGATCATTTTGGCTTCGAAGCTGCTTCTTGGTATTGGCATTTTGTTGATGTAGTTTGGCTGATGCTTTTTTTATTTGTCTATATTTTATAATTAAGAATCTTGCCAAGGAACGCTGTTACCCAGCTCGCCAGTGTAAAGACCAATCGCAATCAATATGATTAAAACTGTAGCAAAGAAAACTCTTAGGCCTAGCAGATAGACAGTTCTTTTTCTTCCAGTCTCACCCTTATCTACGAGCAGAAAAAAAAGACCACCAGCAAGAGAGAGAAGCAAAAGAGGTATTACGATATAAATTAAAGTGGTAATCATAATAAAATTTTAAAGCATATATACTTTTATAGATATGAAAAAAAATAAATTTAATCCAGGCGTAAGAATATCAATATTTTTTGTTTTTTTTGCTATTGTTTTTTTCTCGCTCGGACTTTGGCAGATTGAGAGAGGGCAATCGAAAACCGATCTTTTAAAAGAGTTTAAAAATAATACATTACAGGAACCTAACTATCTAACCGAAGCATCTAAGAAATGGGACAGAGTTTTTGTAGAAGGGAAATGGGATTCATCCCAGCAAATATTGATTGATAACGTTATTAATAGGGGTGTAGCAGGTTATAAAGTTTTAACACCATTTAGGATTGCTGAAACTAACGAAGTTATTTTGATTGATCGAGGATGGATTAAAGGAAATAAATCTAGGGACGATCTTCCAAATGTTAATATGGTTGAAACCTTTGAAAAAGTTAGTGGAATTTTGGAGTATCCAGAACTTGGGCTAGTTTTGTCCGATGAACTTATTTCTGATGCTTGGCCAAAAGTATCACAGACTAAAAACCTAGAAATCATCACAAAAGAATACAATGAAAAAATTTATCCTCTAATTTTACTAGCGGACCCAACCAGTAAAAATAGTCTTGAATATATTAAAATTAACCCAACAAATATGACACCAGTAAAGCACTATGGATATTCAGCTCAATGGTTTTTAATGTTTATAGTTCTATGTGTCATGTATGTATGGTTCGGATTCAAAAAAAATGAAAAGTAAGTTTTTCTTAGCAGTATTATTGTTAACACCAATTTTGGTGGTTACATTTTCTACTTTATATTTTCTGATGGGAATGTCGCCAGAAGGTACAAAAAATAATGGAGTTTTTTTTAAGAGTTATTTTGATTTAAATAACTTTAAAAACGGTGAAGGAAAACAAGATTTATTAAAATTCGATGATGGTAAATGGATATTATCAGTTTATGTTACAGACATAGAGGCAAGCAAAGAATCTATATATTTAGCCAGACAACTAAATGTTGCATTAAATAGAGACATCAACAAATTAAAAAGAGTTATGTTTTATTCGAATAAATTGTTACAAGATGATCTTGAAGAAATTAAGTCGCTATATCCTCGTTTAGAAATTGTAGAAGATAGTAACGGAGTTTTACTAAATGTATTACAAAGAAACTCAACGCTGGACTTTAATTCCGAAAATCCAATATTTGTAATTGATCCGTATGGAAGGGCTGTGATGTATTTTTTGCCTGATACTGATCCCAAGTTAATTCTTAAAGACCTAAAGGTGCTAATCTAATGAATCAAATAAAAAATCTTTCTTTAATAGGTATATTCATGGCTTTCGTTGTGATTGCTCTGGGAGCATGGACCAGACTGGTAGACGCTGGATTAGGTTGTCCAGATTGGCCTGGATGTTATGGCTTTGTATTTTGGCCAAATGATGAGGCAGAGATAGCTTTAGCAGAAAGTAGATTCCCTATGTTTCCATACGATATTAATAAAGCAATACCTGAACAAGTCCATAGATTATTTGCAGCATCACTTGGTTTATTAGCAATAATTTTGGTTTACCTATCTTTTAATAAAACAAATAATAAATCTATGCAAAGATGGTCAGCCTTTCTTCTATTGTTAATTTGTTGTCAGGGTTTATTCGGGTACTTAACTGTAAGCCTCAAACTATTGCCGATAATTGTGACTATTCATCTGTTCGGTGGTTTTGCTACATTAACGCTTTTATATTTTATCTACTTGAAGTCTAGAAATTTTGAAATATTAAACCAAATGAATATATCAGGTCTCAAAACTATAGCTGCGATAGCTATGCTTGTATTAATTCTTCAGATATTTTTAGGGGTTTGGACGAGCACTAATTACGCATCATTAGCTTGTGCTGATTTTCCTACATGTCAAGGCAGCTATATACCTGAAATGGATTTCAAGAGTGGATTTAATCTAAATCAAGAAGTTGGACCTAATTATTTGTATGGGCTTCTTGATAATCCTGCAAGAGTAGCTATTCACTATTCACATAGAATATCAGCCCTGTTTGTTACATTAATATTTTTAATTTTAATGTCGAGATTATGGTTTTCAGATGCAGCACCTCTTGCTTCAACACTAGGGATTCTATTACTAACTCAAATAACTTTAGGAATTATTAATGTTGTTTACGTTCTGCCATTGTATGTAGCGATTGCTCATAACTTAGTTGCAGCATGTCTATTATTGGCAATGTTTACAGTTAATTATTTAGCTTGGAAAAAATGACACTCTTAAAAAGCTATTACGCTTTATGTAAACCAAATGTTGTTTATATGATGTTGATATGTGCTTTTGTTGGAATGTTGCTGGCTGAAGAAACTGTATCGTCATTTTCTTATCTTTTTATTTCTTTGTTTGGTATTGCTTTGTGTGCTTCATCTGCTGCAGCAATAAATCAAGTTATTGACAGAAAAACTGATGCATCAATGACCAGAACTGATCAAAGACCATTACCAAAAGGTGAGCTCTCTGTGATGCATGCTTCTATTTTTGCTATGACCATAGGTGTCATTGGAGCTTTGATTTTATTTTTTTATGTAAACACTTTAACAATGTTGTTAACCATTGGATCCCTTATAGGCTATGCATTTATTTATACGGTCTACCTCAAAAGAGCTACTCCACAAAATATTGTTATTGGTGGCCTCGCAGGAGCTGCGCCACCTTTACTTGGATGGTCATCTGTAACAAACACAATAGATCCATATGCCTTGTTGTTAGTTTTAATAATATTTGTTTGGACTCCTCCTCATTTTTGGGCTTTAGCAATTTATAGAAAAGATGAATATGCAAAGGAGTCAATTCCAATGATGCCAGTAACTCATGGAGTGTCTTTTACTAAGCTTCAAATAGTCTTATATACAATAATATTATTTATAGTTAGCGTCTTGCCATATATTGTTTTAATGTCAGGCGTTATATATTTAATTGCAGCATTAATTCTTAGCTCAGTTTTCTTATATTACTCATTGAAACTTTTTTATAGCGACAATGACGAGGATGCCATGAGAACTTTCCAATTCTCAATATATTATATTTTTTTAATTTTCTTGGCTTTACTTGCAGACCATTACATAATTATTGATTAATGACAGTTAAGAAAAATATTTTACTGATAGTAATATTTATTTTTGCTGTATTAACTTTATTTATTAATAAATTAACTTCACCAAGAGTTTTAAGCACAAATGAATTATTAATAAATGGCCTTTTTTTATACGAAGCCCCAAAAGAAATTTCTGACTTTACTTTTTTTTCCTCAAATAAGAAAGAATTCAGTAAATCAGATCTTCAAGGAAAGTGGACATTAATGTATTTTGGTTTTACAAAGTGTCCAGATGAATGCCCAACGACAATGTATCAAATATCAAAACTTATAAAAGTTCTCAGAGAAAAAAACTATCCTCTTGACGATAAGCAGTGGATTTTAGTTTCTATTGATCCCGAGAGGGATACTCCTGAACAGATTGATAAATATGCCAAAGGATTTGATGAGGCATTTGTGGGAATTGTTAACAACAGACCAATGTTATTGAGTCTAGCAACTCAGTTATCTGTCAATAATGTTATGCCAAGCTCAGATAAATCAGACCACTCTCATTTAGATAACCACGTTAACAATATCATTCTACTTAATCCAAATGGAGAGTTTGCTGGAATATTTAGGCCACCCTTTGATTTACCCAGACTTTCTTTGACGTATCAATCAGTTACTAGTAAGTAATTAATTAAAGCTTCTTAAATAAAAGCGTCATTCTGTCGCTTTCACCAATATTAAGATATTTCTCTTTATCTTGTTCTTTCAATCTTAAAACTGGTGGTAAAGTCCATACGCCTCTTGGGTGATCTTTTGTATCTTTGGGATTTGCATTTATTTCAGATTTTGATATCAATGTAAATCCATGCTTTTGTGCAATATTAATTGCATATTCTTCTGTTACATAGCCTGTCTTTCTCATGTCCTCAAGACTCGTACCCGGATTAGCTCTATGCTCAACAACTCCAAGTATGCCATTTTGCTTAAGTGCCTTATGCGCATTTGAAAAAATTAGATCTATTTGAGGCCCAATCCAATTGTGAAGATTACGAAATGTTAAGACAGCATCTACCGAACCTTCATCGGCTAATTTTGAGCTAAGATCAACAACTTTCACATTTTTATACATTGGATTTTGGTTAACTTTATTTTCAAAGTTGTTCCTCATTCTTATGTAGAAATCTCTATCAGAGTCCTTATCAAAATGTGCAGCAATAACTACTCCAGGACTATGAATATAGTTGGCAAGAATTTCAGTATACCAGCCACCACCTGGCGAAAGTTCTACGACTTTCATGTCTTGTTTAATTTCAAAAAAACTCAATGTTTCGTATGGATTTCTATACTTATCTCTTGAGACGTTCTTTGAACTACGGTCTATGCTATTAATAGCATTCTCTAGGCTATGAGCATTATTATAGGATGAGAATAAAACTGCTGAAGTAATAAAAAGCAGATAGTGTAAGTAAAATTTGTTAGTCTTCATATTATATTTTAATTATAACTTTTCCCTTTGCTTTTCTGTCCATTAGATGAGCAATTGCTAATGCACCATCATTTAAACTAAACGAATCAGATACCTCTGGATTAATTTTTCCTTCTGAATGAAGTTTAAAAAGCTCCTCAAAGTTGTTTCTATTTTCATCTGGATGCATTCCAACCCATGCCCCCCAGAAAACACCTACGATTTTCATACCCTTTAAAAGTGCAAGATTGATCGGTATTTTTGGGATCTCACCAGCAGCAAAACCTATAACGAGGTATCTGCCGTCCCAAGCAGTTGCTCTTATGCATGGTTCTGAATAATTGTCTCCAATTGGATCATAGACGACATTAGCTCCCATACCTCCCGTCAATTCTTTAATTTTTGAAGAAAGTTCTTTTTGTTGATTCTTATCAAGCTTTCCACTTTCATATATGAAACCTTCGTCTGCACCATGTGCAATACATAAATCAATCTTGTCTTGTGTTGACGCAGCTGCGATAACTCTTGCCCCCATGGCTTTACCAAGCTCGACTGTTGCAAGTCCAACGCCTCCTGCAGCTCCTAGAACAAGTAAAGTTTCACCTTCTTTTAACTCAGCTCTTTGTTTTAAAGCATACAGTGAAGTTCCATAAGTCATCGGAAGAGCAGCAGCAGTTTCAAAATCCATAGTATCAGGTATTTTCATCACAGTATTTTCGTGAACAACAATTTTTTCTGCAAAAGCCCCTAGGCCTGTCATTGCAAAAACCCTATCTCCAACTTGAATATCTTTTACATCATCTCCGATGGCTAAGACTTCTCCTGCAGATTCGCCACCAGGTGTGAATGGTAATTCGGGTTGAAATTGATATAGGCCCTGTATCATCAGAACATCTGGAAAATTCACACTTGCAGCTTTGTTTTCAATTAGAACATGACCTGGAAGTAATTCTGGATCAGCTATTTCATTTACTTTTAGCTTGTCTGGTAATCCAAGCTCAACACATTGCAGCGCTTTCATAATTTCTCCTCAAAGATTAATATTATAGTTTTTTACGTATTCATTCATCTCTTCGCTTGAATTTTTTTGTAAGCTATTAAGTTTATCTATGGATAGTTCTGCTTCCATTTTTATGCTTTCAGCATACTTGTCGTTGGCTTTTTTAAAAAATTCAACCACTTCTTTTGCTTTATTAAGACCATGTTCATGATAAGAGGTTTTTGGTAGTATGCCTCTTGAATAAGTTTTCACAAAATTAATAGCATCTATTAGGCTTTCACTATTTTCAAAGCAACATGCTAACTTAATTAAGTCAGAGTAAATTTTTTCTCTGGCATCACCCAAAGTTTCTTCGACAGAATTAATTGAAAGCTTTATTCCATAATCTCTTCCGTCGTAAACAGTTTTCTTATCGTTTTCATCAATTCTGATCTTTTCTTCATTAGAAATATCTTTGCTGGGACAAATTAGGCAATAAATTAAAATCATATCTAAAAATTTAATATGATTTTTAGAAATTCCAGTTGGCTCATTTGGATCGATATCAATACCTCTAATTTCCAGATACTCTATGCCAAATTTCTTAAGTTGATTATAAGGCCTCAGGTTTTCCTCTGAGGCTCTTTTTGGCCTTATCGAATCATAGTATTCATTTTCAATTTGTATAATTCCATCTGATATTTGATGAAATTCACCATCATTATCTATTAATCCTTTATTTTGAAAATCAGGATAAGGGTCAGTGATTGCACTTCTTATTTTCCTAAGAAATTCTTCTAGAGAGTTATATTTGATATTTAAATTCTTTTGAGCATCACTAACGTAACCTATATCACTCATTCTTAAGGATGTTGCGTTTTTTTGATACATGTCGCTGTTAGATAGCTTTGACAGATTATTAAATCTGCCATTTACAAAAGACTTATCAACTACATTTGTTTGTCCAAATTCACTCAACACAAACCAAAAAATTCTTTTGAAATTTCTTATTAATCCAAGGTATATCTCATCATAATCTTCCTGTGAATTATTTAGGCTTAATTTTGATAATGATTCGTTATTAATTGAGAAGTTATAGTGCATTCCAGAAACACACTGCATAGTCGAGCCATACCTGACCTTAAGTCCTTTTCTATAAACATGTTTAAGCAAGCCAGTATTGCTTTGATGATAATATCCTAGATTGATTTTTGATTCGTCTTTAATATGCGGTGGCATCGATAATGGCCACACTGTTTCATCTTCATTTATATTATCTATAACAAAAATATGAAGACTGGTTAAAAATGCATGTAGCTCATCAATGTCATCAAAAGTTGGAGTAACTAATTCAAGCTGAGCTTCAGCAAAATCTGTTGTAATAAATTTATTGGTAAGTGCCGATCCAAGCGACTGAGGGTGCTCTCGTTCTGAGATATCACCTTTACGGTTGACTCTAAAAAATTCTTTCTCAATACCTCTGTTAATGACTAAGTCATTAAAGAAATTCAGTTTACTTAATTCTTTGAGCCTTTTTTCTAAAAAATCATTATTCATTAAATCCAGGACCAGCTGAAACTATATCAGGATTTACATTAAATTTTTTAAAATTTTCTTGGAATTTATAAATAAGATCTTTTAAGTATTTTTGATACTCTTCATTGTCTTCCCAAGTTTTTTCTGGTGTAAGCAGGATAGATTCAACACCTTCTATTTCTAGAGGCACTTCTAGATTTAATCCAGGTATCATCTGTGTTTCTACATTATCCAATTCACCATCTTGGATGGCATTAACTATTCGTCTTGTAACAGGAATATCAAACCTTGAACCTTTACCATAAGGTCCTCCTGTCCAACCTGTATTAACCAGAAAGACTTTTGATCCATAACCTTCAATTCTTTTCATAAGCAAATCTGCATATACATCTGCTGGTCTAGGAAAAAATGGTGCGCCAAAACAAGTTGAGAATGTTGACGCTATATCAGATGTAGAACCCATTTCTGTAGATCCAACTTTTGCTGTATAACCACTGAGAAAGTGATAAGCTGCTGCTTCTTTGGACAATATTGAAACCGGTGGAATAAGGCCTGTTAAATCACATGTAAGAAAAATTACAGTTTTGGGTTCCCCAGCTGCATTTGCTTCAACTGCATTTTCAATATGGGATCTTGGATAACAGCACCTGCCATTTTCTGACAGTGAAGTGTTTGAATAATCAGGTTCATTATTATTTAAAAAAACATTTTCAATAACACTTCCATGTTTTATAGCATTGAAGATTACTGGTTCATTTTCCTCAGAAAGATTAATTGTTTTTGCATAACAACCGCCTTCAAAATTAAAAACTGATCCAGGGCTCCAACCATGTTCATCATCACCGATAAGAGAACATTTAGGGTCTGCTGACAAGGTAGTTTTACCAGTGCCAGATAATCCAAAAAACAATGCAACATTTCCATTTTTATTAACGTTTGCAGAGCAGTGCATAGGCAAAACATTTTTTTCAGGCAATAAAAAATTTTGAACAGAGAACATCGATTTCTTCATTTCACCTGCGTATTTCATGCCAGCAATAATTACTTTTCTTTGAGCAAAATTTATTACAACACAACTCTCAGAATTTGTACCATCAGATTCAGGATCACATTGAAAGTTTGCTGCTGATAAAATTTCCCATTCTTTTTTGTTATTTGGATTATAGTTTTCTGAACAAACGAAAATCAGTCTTGCAAAAAATGAATGCCACGCAGTTTCAGTTGTAACTCGAACAGGTAAATAGTGCTCTGAATGAGATCCAACATGAACTCTTGAAACGTATCTATCTTTTTCAGCAAGGTATGTTTCAACTTTGTCCCATAAAGAATTAAAGTTATCTTCCTCAAAAGGAATATTTACATCACCCCAATCAATTAGATTGCTTGATCCAGGTTCCTTAACAATAAATCTATCATTAGGGCTTCTTCCTGTTCTTTCACCAGTTTCGGTCGAAAAAGCTCCATTATTTGCAATTACTCCTTCACCATTATTAACAGCTGCGGTTATTAATTCTTCGTTTGTAAGCTCAAGAGCTTCCGAGGTTTGAGATGAAGTGTCCATGTTTACTAACAAATATTATAGGTACTTGGGGGGAATAATTATATATGTAGAGGTGATAATTATGTACCTATAATATTAGCCTTGTTAGCAATAATTCGAATTACTATGTAGTGAAGTAAAATATAACAGTAGTAGAAAGTCAATTATTTCATTAAATACTGTATTTTAAGCTTTTTCTGGAATGATTGTAGCAAATGAGAAATTTTCAATTAATGAAAGAAATGTTGGTTTACTTGAAAGACAAGTTGAAACTGACAGAATTAGATTAGATAGAGGAGAGGTTAGTGTTGCTGATCTCGCACAATCAGAATCCTCACTAGCAGAGGCACAAGCAAAATTTATTCAAGCTAAAAATGAAGTTGTTACAGCAAGATTAAATTATGAAAATGTTATTGGTCCAATTCAGGATACTTTTGCATTAAATAAAAATTCTGATTTAAATTTAAAAATTCCTATGACTTTAGAAAATGCAATTAATTTATCAAAAACCAATAACCCTGAACTTATCATTGCAAAACTAGAGTACCATGTGGTTTTAATTTAAACGATAGCAGATTTAAAAGAGTAGTTATGGATTATGCTGGCTTAAGTAAATCTAAAAACTTAAGAAATAGAAAAAAATTATTATTAGATAATGCATTAAGAATTAACGATACTAATGTAACCACTGCTTGGTCAAACATGAAATCAAATGCAAGTATGTTAGAGTCTGTTAAGTTGCAGGTAAGAGCGGCTCAAATAGCAAATGAAGGAATTACTGCAGAATATGAAAGTGGCAAAGGTAGATCCACATTGGATGTGATTCAATCAAATTCTATTTTACTCAATTCTCAAATAAGTCTTGCAAATTCAGAGAGAGAATTTTTATTATCAAAATTTAAACTTCTTCAATCAGTTGGTATTTTGAGCGCCGATCATCTAGGTTTCAATAATTAGGCTATTTTTAGCTTATTTTATCTAAATAAATTAAGTTCTTGCCAATGAGAACAAAATGTGTACATTTAATATCATGATTCGAGTGACAAAAAACGCAAAAAAAAGAGGCATTAAATGACAAAAAATAACTTAAAAGTGGTTAAAACCGCAAAAGATAAAGATTTGGAAAACAAAGAGAAAAACAAGGCGCTAGACGCAGCTATAGATCAAATTACTGATACTTTTGGTAAAGGCTCTGTAATGAAGCTTGGTCAACAGAAAGCTATGGATGTTGAGTCAGTTTCAACAGGATCTTTAAGCTTAGACTTGGCTCTTGGAATTGGTGGTCTTCCAAAAGGAAGAATTATCGAAATTTATGGACCAGAATCTTCTGGAAAAACAACACTTGCGCTTCAAGTAGTGGCAGAAGCACAAAAAGCAGGTGGTATTTGTGGATTTGTTGATGCAGAGCATGCATTAGATCCTGTTTATGCAAAAAAATTAGGTGTAAATACTGCAGAACTACTTATTTCGCAGCCAGATACTGGTGAACAAGCCCTAGAAATTACAGATACTTTAATTAAATCAGGTTCAATGTCAGTTCTAGTTGTTGACTCTGTTGCAGCATTAACTC
>LULI01000861.1_pt1 | contig 11473 bp, 9 predicted proteins | sample 728191 | NCBI WGS metagenome assembly LULI01 (sample SAMN03860293, study PRJNA289734) | marine metagenome | biome: seawater column; feature: ocean; material: water; isolation source: Red Sea water column Station 169 - depth 50m | place: Saudi Arabia: Red Sea | collected 2011-10-15 | depth 50 m | reverse complement strand
GAGTTCGCCGACGCCGTGGTCGCGGACATCGACGCCGCGATGGACCTCGGGGTCAGCGGCGTGCCGTTCTTCGTGGTCGACCGGCGCTACGGCATCTCGGGCGCCCAGCCGACCGAGGTGTTCTCCCAGGTGCTCACCCAGGCCTGGGCCGAGTCGCACCCGCCGGTCGAGGTCGTCGCCGGCGGGGACACCTGTGGGGTCGACGGCACCTGCTGAGCCGCTGACCGATCAGTCAGGCTCCGCCGGCTGGTCCAGGTCGACCACGCGACCGACGCCCACCTCCTCGAGGAACCGTCGGTCGTGGCTGACGACCACCAGCGCCCCGCGATGCGCCGCGAGCGCGGTCACCAGGGCGTCGTACGACGGCAGGTCGAGCTTGTTGGTGGGCTCGTCGAGCATCAGCAGGGCCGGCGTGGGGTCAGCGAGCCCTCGAGCGGGATGCTGCCGGCGGTGACGCGCCCGCGGGCGTCGGAGTGCTGGACGACGACGCGGGGGGTGTGCGCGAGGCGCTTGGTCTTGCCCGAGCCCATGGCGGTCCAGAAGCCGACCCGCCCGTCCTCCAGCGGCACGACCCAGACGGGGCTGCTCACCGGGTCGCCGGCGCGGCGGAAGGTGGTGAGCGCCAGGTACGTGCCGGCGGCGAGCTCGTCGCGTGACGTCATGGCGGTCAGCCTGTCAGCGAGCCGGTGACCTCGGCTACCCTGAGCAACGGCACAACGTGGTGCACCTGCTCGTCCCGACCCGCACCACCAGGACCCTCGAGGATCCCCGTGCCATCGCGCCATCCCGTCGTGCTCATCGCCGACGCCCTGAGTCCCGCCACCGTGGCGGCGCTCGGCGACGGCTTCGACGTGCGCCGCTGCGACGGCACCGACCGCGCAGCGCTGCTCGCTGCGGTTGCCGAGGCAGACGCCCTCATGGTGCGGTCCGGCACCCGGGTCGACGCCGAGGTGCTCGCCGCCGCACCCCGGTTGCGGGTCGTCGCCCGCGCCGGGACCGGCCTGGACACGATCGACGTACGCGCCGCGACCGCCGCGGGGGTCATGGTCGTCACCGCCCCGACCGCGAACCTGGTCTCGGCCGCGGAGCTCACGGTCGGGCTGCTGCTGGCGGCCGCCCGTCGCATCCCGCAGGCGCACCAGTCGCTCCGCGAGGGGGAGTGGGAGCGCAGCCGCTTCACCGGCACCGAGCTCGCGGGCAAGACCGTCGGCGTGCTCGGCCTGGGCCGGGTCGGCGTCCTGGTCGCGCACCGCCTGGCGGCCTTCGGCATGCAGGTGATCGCCCACGACCCCTACGTCTCGGTCGGGCGCGCCGCCCAGCTCGGGGTGCGGATGGTCGACCTCGACACCCTGCTCGCCACCTCCGACGTCATCACCGTCCACCTGCCCCGCACCCCCGAGACCCGTGGGCTCGTGGGTGTCGAGGAGCTGCGGAAGGTCAAGCCGTCCCTGCTGCTGGTCAACGCCTCGCGCGGCGGGATCGTCGACGAGGTCGCCCTGCACGCCGCCCTCAAGGAGGGCCGGGTCGCCGCCGCGGGGCTCGACGTCTTCGCCGACGAGCCGTGCCCGGACTCCCCGCTGCTCGACCTCGAGAACGTCGTGGCCACGCCCCACCTCGGTGCCAGCACCCACGAGGCCCAGGAGAAGGCCGGTCTGTCCGTCGCCCGCTCGGTGGCGCAGGCCCTCGCTGGCGAGCTCGTCCCGGACGCGGTCAACGTCCACGGCGGCCTGGTCGCCGAGGCGATCCGGCCCACCATCGGCCTGACCGAGAAGCTGGGGCGCGTCTTCACCGCCGTCGCCGGTGGCGTCGCCCAGTCGCTCGACGTCGAGGTGCGCGGCGAGATCGCCGACCACGACGTGAAGGTGCTCGAGCTGGCCGCCCTCAAGGGGGTCTTCGACGAGGTCGTCGAGGAGCCGGTCTCCTACGTCAACGTGCCCCTGGTCGCGGCCGAGCGCGGCACCGCCTGCCGACTGGTCGTGGAGCGGGAGAGCCCCGACCACCGCAACCTGGTGACCCTGCGCGGCACGCTCGCCGACGGCCGCCAGGTCGCGGTCGGCGGCACCGTCGTGCACGGCCGCGAGCGGCTGGTCGGGGTGGTCGTGGTCGCGGCGCGACCGGACATGGAGTTCAGCGAGGAGGAGCTCGACACCCTGACCGCGATCGCCTCCCGGGCCGGTCTCGCCATCGACAACGCGCGGCTCTTCGCCGAGCAGCGCGACCTCGCCGAGGGCCTCCAGCGCAGCCTGCTCAGCCGTGCCCCGCACCCCGAGGGCCTCGAGGTCGCGGTCTGCTACGAGGCGGCCGCGCACACCGCGCAGGTCGGCGGCGACTGGTACGACGCCTTCGTGCTCGAGTCCGGCGACACCGTGGTGGTCGTCGGTGACGTGGTCGGGCACGACACCGAGTCCGCGGCGGCGATGGGGCAGATGCGCAGCCTGCTGCGCGGCATCGCCGTGCACTCCGAGGAGGGCCCCGCGGACCTGCTACGCGGTGTCGACAAGGTGCTGCACCGGCTGGGGTCCCAGACGACGGCGACCGCGCTGGTCGCCCGCATCTCCGCCGAGGACGACGAGACCGGGGCGCGGACCGTGCGGTGGTCGAGCGCGGGTCACCCGCCCCCGGCGGTGCGCGGCGCGGACGGGGACTGCCGCCTCCTGGAGAGCGGCGCCGACGACCTGCTGCTCGGGCTGGACCCGACCGCCGAGCGCACCGAGTCCACGGCGGTGCTCGCGCACGGGGCGCTGCTGGTGCTCTACACCGACGGCCTGGTCGAGCGTCGCGGTGAGGACCTCGACGTCGGCCTGGAGCGGTTGTGCGGGACCGCCGGATCGTTGGAGCTCGACGATCGGGTCCCGCTGTCGACGTGGAGCGACGGGCTGGTGGCCGCGATGGTGCCCGCCGACAAGCGCGACGACGACGTCGCCCTCGTGGCCGTGCGGGTGGGGGAGGAGCTGCCCCGGGCGGAGGTCGAGCCCGACCGCGCTCCGGCGCACGAGCACGCCACCGCGGTGATGCTGCCCGCCGACCCGACCAGCGTCGGTCGAGCCCGCCGGGTGGTGCGCGAGGCGATCGCCGAGCAGGGCACCGTGGTGGTCGACCGCTCCGGTGAGGTCCAGCCCGTCGACGACGAGGCGATGCTGGCCACCTCCGAGCTGGTCACCAACGCGCTCGTGCATGCCGGCACCTCCGTGCTGCTGAGGGTCACCGCCGGCCCGCGCGGCGTCCGCGTCGAGGTGCAGGACGGCAGCGCCCACAGCCCGGTGCCGCGCGCCCACTCGGTGACCTCGGCCACCGGTCGCGGGCTGCGGCTGGTCGACTCCGTCGTCGACCGGTGGGACGTGTCGCGGCACCCCGACGGCAAGACGGTGTGGTTCCAGCTCGGGGTGCCCCCGGGTCTCGAGGTCGCCCCCGACGAGCCCGCGACGGGCTCGGTCCCCGGTCGGCGCGTCGTGCTGCAGCGGGTGCCGCTGCTCATGCACTGGGCCTGGCAGGAGCACGCGGCGGCGCTGCTGCGGGAGTACCTCCTCATGGACCTGGCCGAGGACCCCGCGGCCCTGGAGACGCACGCGGCCGCCAGCGACGCGCTCGACCTGCTGCGCGAGGGGGTGCCGGCGCCTCCCTCGGCCGAGGGAGGACCGGACGCCGTGCTGTCCATCGCCGAGGACGGTCCCGAGGCAGCGGCCGAGGTGGTGCTGGAGGTGCCCGAGCACTCGGTGGCCAGCTTCGCCGCGCTGGACCGCACACTGGCAGCGGCCGTCTCCGCCGCCCGTGCCGGCCGGTTGCTGGGGCCGCCCACGCAGCCGGAGATCGAGCAGTTGGGCGAGTGGCTGTGCGGCGAGGTGGCCCGGCAGGCGGTGAACGGCGCCGCTGCTCGGCTACGCCGACGAGCGCGACCTCCTGGGTCGCCCGGTGCTCGCGGTGGTGCCGCCGAGGTTCCACCAGGCCCACGTCGCAGGCACGACGCTGCATGCCACCAACGGCCGCGACATGCTGATGGACGTGCCGTTGCAGGTGCCGGTGGTGCACGCCGACGGTGAGGAGCGCGTCCTCGGCATCCGGGTGACCGCCCACCGCACGAGCAGCCAGGCCTACTTCCTGGCCAGGCTCAGCCCCGCTGTCGCACCTCCGGGCTGAACCGTCCGCCGAAGGCGCGCAGCGGCAGGTCGGCGCTGGTGATGATGCCGGCGCGTGCCTCGTGGACGGCGCGGATCGAGTGCAGGGCCGGCATGCCTGTGACCGTCATCCCCAGGGACGCGAAGTCCTCGGGCCTGGACAGGTCGTTGCCCGGGCCGGGGAAGACCATGTGCTTGTTGTAGATCTGCGGGTCGCCGGTGACCTGCGTGAGGTAGCACCCCTTGATGTCCCAGCTGGGGTCGGTGTGCGGCGTCATCTGCCACTCCAGGTGGGTCTCCACGCGCGGCACGTCGTCGACGACGCCGACGAACTTGATGTAGCTGCCGCCGAGCGACCCCTTCGGCAGGTGGTACCACCCGAGGTCGACGTCCTTGGTGCAGGCGCCGAGCTCGTACTCGAAGCGCACCTCGTCGAGCTCGAGCCCGAAGCAGTCGGCCATGAGGTGGACCGAATCGGCGAAGACCTCGGTGAACTTCTGCAGCATCGCGGGCAGGGCGGGGTCGTCGACGGGTCGCCCGTAGCCGACCTCGCGCCAGGTGTCGGCGGAGTGGTGGCAGGAGACGTCGACCGACTCGATGGTCGTGACGTTGGTGATGTCGGCGACGTCGGCAGTGCAGACGACGCCGAGGACCTGGTTGAGCCCGGGGTTCATGCCGGTGCCGTAGAACGTCGAGCCGCCTGCCTCGCAGGCCGCCGCGATGACCTCGCTGACCTTGCGCCCCGACGGATGCGGGTGGTTGGTGTCGCGGTGGTAGCCGGTGATCCAGTCGGCGGTGGTCACGACGTCGATGCCGGCCTCGAGCACCGTCACGTAGAGGTCCTCGTCGGGGAAGACGCCGTGGAAGGTGAGCACGTCGGGCCGCGCGGCGATGATCTCCTCGACGGTCCCGGTGGCGATGACGCCGATCGGGTCGCCACCCACGATCTCGCCGGCGTCGCGCCCGATCTTGTCCGGCGTGTAGCAGTGCAGACCGACCAGCTCGAGGTCCGGGTGGCGCTGGATGCGGCCGATCATCTCGCTACCGAGGTTGCCGGTGGCGACCTGGAAGAGGCGGATGGGCTGGCTCATGCGGAGGTCTCCTCGGTGTGCTGCTGGGCGGTGCCGGCAGGTGGGTAGAACTGCTGGGCCCAGCTGCGCAGGGCGGTGAAGCCGGGGTACTCCCCGCGCGACAGGGCGGCGGGGGAGGCGTACTTCTGGTGCGACCAGATGACCAGGTCGGCCTCGACCTGCTCGATGACGCCACGCGCGTGCTTGTCGGCGCGCTCGGAGTGGTCGGTCTCGCCAGGCACGTGCGCCTCGTCGCGGCCGATCCACACGCTGAAGCGGACGTCGCAGGTCGAGTCGTCGACCGGCGTCGTGGCCAGCACGGTGCGGTTGTCGATCATCCCCCAGGACTTGGTGACGGCCAGGCCGACGCCGCAGTTGAGGGCCTCGACGCCGGAGTCGATGTCCTCGATGGAGCCGCCGGCGTCGCGCTCGTCGAAGGTGATGGTGAAGTCGACGAAGGCGATCGGGTCCTCGAACTCCTGGCGGGTGAACTTCGGGACGATCGGGACCTGGTGGACGTACTTGAAGTGGGCGAAGTCCACGCCGTTTTCCAGGACGTACTGCGGGTGCAGCTCGAGGCCGGTGTCGAGCAGACGGGCGTGCTCGCACAGCGGGTAGTAGGCGTCGGGGCCGGCCCCGTCCACCTCGCTGGTCCCGTCGCTGGTCCCGTCGCTGGTCCCGTCGCTGGTCCCGTGGCTGGCCCCGTCGCTGGCGAAGCCGGCGAACACGTCGGGGACGTCGAAGTGCGGCGGGCGGCGGTCGACGTCGTGCCAGACGTAGATCGACTCGTTGCGCTCGACCACCGGCATCGTGTTGATCCGCTTGCCGAGGTTGGGTCGGTCCTCGTAGGGGATGCAGTGGTTGCGCCCCTGCTCGGTCCACTCCCAGCCGTGGAAGGGGCAGCGGATGCGGTCCTCCACGACGGTGCCGCCGTAGCCGAGGTGGGCCCCGAGATGCTCGCAGTAGGCGTCCATCACCGTGACCCGGCCGGAGTGGCCACGCCAGGCGACCAGGTCGCGGCCGAAGTAGCGCATCCGGTGCACCTCCCCGGCCCGGACCTCGTCGGACCAGGCGACCTGGAACCACCCGGTGGGGTTCATCGGGAGCGTGGGCTTCACGGCGGCGTCCTCGTGCTCGTCCTCGTGTGTAGAGTCAACGTTCTGCTGAACAGAACCACTGTTCTGCGCGGGTCGTCAAGGGGTGAGGAGGTCTGTGGTGACGTCGGACGCGACGGCCACGTCGGCCACGTCGGTCGCCGAGGAGCGCGCCGCCCTCTACCGCGAGCGGGTGCTGGACGCCGCCGAGAGGGAGTTCGCACGGGTCGGGTACGCCGACGCACGGATGCCCGACGTCGCCCGGGAGGCCGGGCTGTCGCTCGCCACGGTCTACAAGACCTGCGCCGGCAAGGCCGAGATCTGGGACGAGCTGCAGGGCTCGCGGATGGCCGGGCTGCTCGAGGCGGTCGCGGCGGCCACCGCCGGCCGGGTCGGCCTGGAGCGGCTGCTCGCCGGGGTCGGGTCGACAGCGTCGTACCTCATGGAGCGGCCGGACTACCTCGCGATGAGCCTGAGGGTCGGCACCGCGTGGGCCAGCGCCGAGGGTGTCGGGGTGCAGCGCACGGTGTGGTCGGACGGGCTGCGCACCATCGAGGAGGGGTACGCCGCCGCGGCGCGCGCCGGCGACGTGGCTCCGCTCCGTCCGGCCGTCGCCGCGGGCCTGGTCGTCTCCGCCCTCCAGGTGTGGCTCTCGGACTGGCTGCGCTCGGGGCAGGACCGCCCCGCCGCCGACGTCGTCACCGAGCTGGTCGACCACCTCGAGCGGTCACTGCGTCCCTGAGTCCGCGGCCGACGGCTCGACGTCCAGCAGGTCCAACAGGGCACGGCCGTCGAACAGCACATCGCGACCCCGGGTGGTCGAGCAGCGAGGAGCGCCAGCGACGAGCGGGCGTCGAGACCACGCACCTCAACGACGCGGCGTCGTGGTCCGGTGGTTGAGGAGGAGCGCGGCGCCGTCTCGAAACCCGATCCCCTACCGGAGGTCACAGTCCGGAGCAGGTGCCGCCCAGGACCTCCAGATCAGGCTGGGCGATTCGCGGCGCCGTCCGTCAGCACCGCCCGCATCGCTCGGTCGAGCCGGCGTATTGATACACCGGCTCGGCGGAAGGTCAGGGGCGGTCGGCGCGGATCGCGCAGGCGATGCACAGGGCCGCGGCCGGTCGGGCGCGCAGACGGCCAGGAGCGATCGCCTCACCGCAGGCGGTGCAGACCCCGTACGTGCCGGCGGCGACGCGGGTGAGGGCGGCGTCGACCTCGGCGATGCGCTGCAGGAGCTGGCGGGACATCGAGCTCAGCTGCGAGCGCTCGAAGGCGATCGTGGCGCCCTCGGGGTCGTGCTCGTCGTCGGCGTTGGAGTCCAGCGACGCCGCGACGGTGTCGTCGAACTCCGATGCCAACCCGGCCAGTCGTCGCTGCAGGACGCGTCGTTCCTCCCGCAGGGCGGCGTCGGGAGGGACCGAGGAAGGGCGGTCCGAGGAAGGGGAGGGCATCATCTGATGGTGCATCGAGGGCCGGTCCCGCCCCTCACCCGGGCGTGTCTTGTCTTGATCTGTTCAAGAAAAGGTGGCATGGTGCGAGCCATGACCCACCACGACCACGAGACGATGCTCCGGGACGCGCAGCTGCGCGTGACCAAGCCCCGACTCGCGGTCATGGCGGCGGTGGCCCAGCGACCCCACCTCGACACCGATGCGGTGATCAAGGCGGTCCGTGACGACCTCGGCATGGTCTCGCACCAGGCGGTGTACGACGTCCTGCGCGCGTTGACCGAGGCAGGCCTGCTCCGACGCATCCAGCCGTCGGGGTCGGTGGCCCGCTACGAGGCACGGGTCGGCGACAACCACCACCACGTGGTGTGCCGCGGTTGCGGCGTGATCGCCGACGTCGACTGTGCCAACGGAGAGGCCCCGTGCCTCACCGCGTCCGACGACCACGGCTTCTCCATCGACGAGGCCGAGGTCGTCTACTGGGGCACCTGCCCCAGCTGTGCAGCGTCCTGAACTCCGACACCTCTCGAAAGGCAGAGAATTGAGCGACAACGAGCTGCGGTGCCCCGTCGACCACGCCGGCAGCGGCGTGACCGGCGAGGGCAGTGAGAGCGAGAACCCGGGGATCCCCACTCCGGAGCCCGCGGTGGACAACCCCCGCACCAACAACGACTGGTGGCCCAACCGCCTCGACCTCTCCCCGCTGCGCCTGCACTCCTCGAAGGGTGACCCGCTCGGCGGTGAGTTCGACTACGCCGAGGCCTTCGCCGGTCTCGACGTCGACGCGCTGAAGGCCGACGTCGTCGAGGTCCTGCGCACCTCCCAGGACTGGTGGCCCGCCGACTTCGGTCACTACGGCGGCCTGATGATCCGCCTGAGCTGGCACGCTGCCGGCACCTACCGGCTCTTCGACGGCCGCGGCGGCGCCGGCCAGGGCATGCAGCGCTACGCCCCGCTCAACTCCTGGCCCGACAACGCCAACCTCGACAAGGCCCGCCGCCTGCTGTGGCCGGTCAAGAAGAAGTACGGCCAGAAGATCTCCTGGGCCGACCTGCTCGTCCTCGCCGGCAACGTCGCGCTCGAGGACATGGGCTTCGAGACCTTCGGGTTCGGCTTCGGCCGCGCCGACGTCTGGGAGCCCGAGGAGGTCGTGTGGGGCTTCGAGCAGGAGTGGCTCGGCGACGGTCGCTACACCGCCGACGGCACCATGGTCGAGGATCTGGGCGCCACCGAGATGGGCCTGATCTACGTCAACCCCGAGGGGCCGGCCGGCCAGCCCGACCCGGTCAAGGCGGCGTACTTCATCCGCGAGACCTTCGGCCGGATGGCGATGAACGACGAGGAGACCGTCGCCCTCATCGCCGGTGGCCACACGTTCGGCAAGACCCACGGTGCGGCCAACGCCGAGGACCACGTGGGCCCCGAGCCGGAGGCGGCCGACCTGGCCGAGCAGGGCTTCGGCTGGACCAGCACCTACGGCACCGGCAAGGGCAAGGACGCCATCACCTCGGGTCTCGAGGTCACCTGGACCCGCACCCCGACGCAGTGGAGCAACGACTTCTTCGAGCTGCTCTACGGCTACGAGTGGGAGCTCGTGAAGAGCCCCGGCGGCGCCTGGCAGTGGGAGGCCAAGGACGCCGAGGCGATCATCCCCGGGCCCACCCCGGACTCGCCGAAGCGCAAGCCCACCATGCTCACCACCGACCTGGCTCTGCGCATGGACCCGGAGTACGACAAGGTCTCGCGGCGCTTCCTGGAGAACCCCGACCAGTTCGCCGACGCCTTCGCGCGTGCCTGGTACAAGCTGCTGCACCGCGACATGGGCCCGGTCGACCGCTTCCTCGGTCCCTGGGTCCCCGAGGCGCAGCTGTGGCAGGACCCGGTGCCGGCCGTCGACCACCCGCTGGTCGACGAGTCCGACATCGCCTCGCTCAAGACCACCCTGCTCGACTCGGGCCTCACCGGCGCCCAGCTGGTGAAGACCGCGTGGGCCTCGGCAGCGTCGTTCCGCAAGACCGACCTGCGCGGCGGCGCCAACGGTGCCCGCATCCGCCTGGAGCCCATGAAGGACTGGGAGGTCAACGAGCCGGCCGAGCTCGCGACCGTCCTGGAGAAGCTCGAGGCGATCAAGGCCGACTTCGACGGTTCTCAGGAGAAGCAGGGGAGCGAGAAGAAGATCAGCCTGGCCGACCTCATCGTGCTCGGCGGCGTCGCGGCGATCGAGAAGGCTGCCAAGGACGGCGGCGTCGAGGTCACCGTGCCGTTCCGCCCGGGCCGCACCGACGCGTCGATCGAGCAGACCGACGTGGACTCCTTCCGGTTCCTCGAGCCCCGCGCCGACGCCTTCCGCGGCTACCTGCGCTCGGGGGAGAAGAACCGTCCCGAGGAGCTCATGGTCGACCGTGCCTACATGCTCGACCTCACCGCTCCGGAGATGACCGTGCTGCTCGGCGGCATGCGCACCCTCGGTGCGACCTTCGGCGGGTCCAAGCACGGCGTGCTCACCGAGCGGCCGGGCGTGCTCTCGACCGACTTCTTCGTCAACCTGCTCACCCCGGGCAACACGGTCAAGGCGTCGAAGGACGAGGAGAACGTCTACGAGATCGTCGACCCCAGCGGTGCCACCGCCTGGACGGCGACCGCGGCCGAGCTGATCTTCGGCTCCAACTCCGAGCTGCGGGCGTTGGCCGAGGTCTACGCCAGCGACGACGCCACGGAGAAGTTCGTCCACGACTTCGTCGCCGCGTGGGACAAGGTCATGGAGGCCGACCGGTTCGACCGCTGAGCCCGAGCCCCGTGGCTCACGCTCGGCCCTGACCGGCCCTGACTGGCCCGTCGTCGCCCCTGCTCCGCGAGGATCAGGAGGCGGCGGCGGGCCAGCGTCGTTCCACGGCCTCCCACGGGTCGGCGTGGGTGCGGCCCGTGCCGGCGTACGGCGACCGGCGCACGGCCAGCGCATGCATCGGTGGGCCCACCAGGCGCAGCAGGTAGCGCTTCCAGCCGATCTGCTCGCGGATCTCCTCGAGCAGCTGTGGCCAGCTGACCCGCTGGAAGTCCAGCGCCTCCTGGGCGCGAGCGGTGTCCATCCAGTCGGTGGCGAACCACGCCGCGTCGTCGTCGGGGTCGCCGGGCAGACCCTCGGGCACCGTCCATGCCCAACGCCTCGGTGTAGCCCACGGCGATGTCGCGCTGCACCAGCCGGTGGCTGGCGTCCCCTCCGATCATCAGGATCTCCCCGGCCACGTCGGCGTCGACGGCCGCGGCGAAGGCACGGGCCACGTCGCGCACGTCGACGGTCTGGATGCGCCCGTCGTCGGGCAGCGAGGCGGAGAAGTAGGACGTGTCGCGGTCGTTGCCCGCGCTGCTCACGTCGGTCGTCATCACGCCGCCCAACCGGAGCACGGTCCAGGGTGTCTCGATGGCCCGCACGATCTCCTCCGCGGCCGCCTTGTGCCGGCCGTAGAGGTCGCTGGGCGCCAGCCGGGTGTCCGCGCCGAGCAGGCCCAGGCCGCGGTGCGGGTTGCGCGAGCCGTGCACGGCCACGCTCGAGGCGTGCACGAAGCGAGCCTGCGGGGCGTGGTCGACGACCGCCTCGGTGAGGTTCCGGGTGCCGCCGACGTTCACCGCCTCGGCGACCCCGGGGTTCGCGTAGCAGGCGGGTGGGATGACGGCGGCGAGGTGGACGACGGCGCGCGGGGCACTGGCTTTGACGAGACCGCGCGCCTGCTCCGGCGACGTCAGGTCCGCCC
>LULI01001070.1_pt1 | contig 11502 bp, 10 predicted proteins | sample 728191 | NCBI WGS metagenome assembly LULI01 (sample SAMN03860293, study PRJNA289734) | marine metagenome | biome: seawater column; feature: ocean; material: water; isolation source: Red Sea water column Station 169 - depth 50m | place: Saudi Arabia: Red Sea | collected 2011-10-15 | depth 50 m | reverse complement strand
GTTCCTAGACAGCTCCACTCCACACCGGGGAGGCCTTCGTCCATCTACAGATCAGACCGTGTCGTCGCAGGATCTCGACCAACGTGCCTGGGCATCACATCTAGGGACGGCACGTCCACGCCCTCGGAGAGGCAGCGGGCGTTGGTGAGGATGCGACACGACCCCTCCGCAGGCTCCTCGCGCAGCCAGTCGAGCTTGGTGTTGCGCTCGAGGGCGTTGAACGTGCCGTCGACGTGCTGCACGGTGCACGAGAGCGGCAGCTTCCCGCGGTCGTCCTCCAAACCGGTGCTGCGGGCGTAGTGGCTGGTGATGTCTGTGAACAGCGCCTCGACCCGCTTGGAGTCGGCGATGTTGCCCGCGAACGCCACCGCCCGCCGCATCGGGGCGCTGTCAGGGGCGAAGGAGTGCTCTGCCTTGCCGACCTTGGCCAGACCGTTGTAGCAACCGACCAGCTTGGCGGCGTCGTCCAGCTGGATCTCGCTGCTGGAGATCTGCTGCTGGAACGTCCGCGCCACCGACTCCTCGTCCACGGCCAGGACCAGGACCTTGTAGTCGGTCAGCAGGTCACGCTGGACGGCCTCGCCGAACCCGAGGCGGTGCAGCTCGGGGCCGTAGACCTCCTCGTCATCCATCGAGGCCACGACCGCGTTGAGCTCGCCGGCCTTGGTGCGAGACGCGTCGGTGTAGATCCGCGGAGTCGCGGTCATGTAAAGCCGCCGCGCGGCCGGGAGGAACGCGTTGTCGTGGACCTTCACGAACGCCGACTCATCCGCACCCGCCAGCGTGACGCCGGTGGTGCGGTGCGCCTCGTCGCACACGATCAGGTCGAACGGGTCCCGGCCCTGCATCGCCTTCGCGACGACCTCGATGGACTGGTACGTCGAGAACACCACCGTCATCGCGGTCGTCTCAGCCCGAGCCGCATCGAGACGCTCGCGGATGGTGGCGACGTCGGTGGTCGCGGGCAGCGCCAGGTCGACGGTCGCGATGTCCTCGTCGTTGCTCGACCTCCTAGTCGACTTCGCATCCGAGCACACCGCCAGCGGCCGGATCGGAACCTCGGCCTGGGCCACCCACTCCCGCACCGTCTGCGACAGCAGCGAGATCGAGGGGACCAGGAACAGCACCGCCCCACCCGCGCCGACGTTCTGCTCCGCCAGGCGCAGGGAGGTGAAGGTCTTGCCGGTGCCGCACGCCATGATCAGCCGGCCGCGCTCGTGCGCGCCGAAGCCGGCCACGACCTTCTCGATCGCCGTCACCTGGTGGGGGCGCAGCGGGTTCTTCTCTCGCAGCTCCAGCTCGATGGTGGGCTGGGTGGGGTCGAGGAAGTGCCAGTCGACCCGGGAGTGCTCCAGCTCCGAGAGCCCCAGACGACGTACGGGTTTGGCCTGGTCCTTCAACGCCTGCTCGGCGTTGGCGTTCCACTTCTCCGTGGTCGACACGATGATCCGCTCCGCGAACGCGGTCGTGCCCGACGCGGCCAGGAAGCTGTCGATCATCGGCTTGGAGACCGACGTCGTCGGCGCGAAGAACTTGCACTGGATCGCCACCAAGTCACCGGTCGTCCGGTTCTCCGCCACCAGGTCGATGCCGGTGTCGTGCTTGCCCTGGTTGCCCGGCCACTCACCCCACAACCACACGTGGGAGAACTGGTCGGCCCACAACGGGTCCGTGCGCAGGTAGGACTGCACCAACCGCTCGAACTTCGCGCCCTTGTCAGCCTCCGAGAGCGCCGACGCCCTCAAATGGTCGAGCACCTGGTAGATCGACGTCGTCACCGGTCTGTTTCTACCAGTGGCCAGCGTTCGGTAAAGACATTCGGCCGAAGGCGGGGCGCCTGGGCGTGGCGCGACCTAGGCTGCCGCCCAGGAGTCACGGAGGTGCGGCCATGGGTGCCCTGATCGCGGGTGGCGGCAGCGGTGCCGTGGCCTCCTCGGCGCACGCCGGCTGCACCCGCTTCCGGATGACCGACCCGCTGCTGACGGGTCGGAGCCGGCGTACCCTCGCGTCGGCGCTGGGCCACCCCGACGTCGGCGGGAAGATCCCCGACGCGCGCTGGGTGCGGGCGCTGGCCTTCGAGCGGATGGTCCACGACCAGGCATTCGTCTCCGAGCTCCTGACCCGAGCCGTCGGCCTGCTAGAGCTGGAACGCCCCGCAGCCGTGCGGATCCGCTCGGGCGGCGACTCCGTCGACACGACGGCGACGGAGCTCGCCTCCGCACACTTAGCGGCGAAGCACGCGGGCGAGGCGACCATGCTCTTCGGCCTGCGGGTGCCCTTCGTCGAGCTCGCCGACCAGCGCGCCACCGACGTGCGCCCCGACTTCGCGATCGTCGCCTCGCGCACCGACGCCGCCGGTAACCGGGTCGGGTCGTGGCTGGTGATGGGCGACGCACGAGCGCGTGACGGCCTACCGCGCCGCCGGGGAGCAGGCGTTGACGGATGCGGAGCTCGCCGCCCACGTGGCACACCTCGAGGCGGCGTACGACCCGGGGACCTGCTCGACGTGCTCGCTCTTCCGCTACTGCCGCGCCGAGCTGCGCGGGTCCAGCGACCCGACCGCCGTGCTGGTCGAGATCGGGGTGCCGCCCGCCCAGCGCGCAGCCGTGGCCGGCCTCGTCGACGGGACGGGTGTGGCCCCGCCGGCCTCGACTCCGGCCAGTCTCGTCGCCCGGGTCGAGGCGACCATCACGGGGCTGCCGCAGGACACCGGTCGCGCCCGGGTCGACCCCGTCGGGCTGCCGGGGTGCGTCCATGTCGTCGTGGTCAAGTCCGACGCCGCGGCCCTGGGTGTGCACGGGATCGCGGTCCAGCGGCTCGACGGCAGCGGGACCGAGCCGTGGGAGCACCGCGTCTTCGCCCGGACCAACGCCACCGAGACCAGGCACGAGGTCATGCGCCTGCTCGGAGCGCAGGTGCGGGCCGTCCACGCCGCCGGCCACGGGCCGGTGCACCTGGTCGTCCCCGACGCCGCGACCGCCGACGTGCTGGTCTCAATGGCCGACTCCCTGGCGGGCGTCGAGCTCAGCCGGCTGGGGTGGGAGCGGGACCTGGCCGAGGGTCGCGAGGTGCTGACCTTCGACGGTGAGCCGGCGACCATCCCGGCCCCGCTGGACGAGGACGCGAGGACCGCGGTGAGCCTCCTGCTCGAGGATGACCGGGCCCGGGCCTTCGGGCTGCGCCAGGTCACCGTCGACCTGCGCGCGGTGCTGGCCTGCCACGTGGTGCCGGGTGGGCCGGCGTACGACGCGGGGCGTCTGGACTACCTTGTCGCCTGGGCCGAAGCGGACTCGCCGTTGGACCACCGGGCGGTCTCGGACGCGATCGCCGACGGCGAGCACACGCCTGGGGCGCGGCTGTCGAACGCCGTCTCCGACGAGGTGCACGCGGCCGGTCGCCCGGGGGAGAAGGGTGACCCCGCGACGTACGAGAAGCGGGTGTTGGACGCCCTCGAGTACCGCGTCGATGTGCTGCTGCGCGCCGCCGCCGTGCTCGAACGGCTGCCGGTCTCGCGGCTGCGCGACGCCTACCGCTCGCTGGAGTCCGACGCCCAGGAGGTCTGGGGGCGACGGCTGGCTCTGCAGGCTTCGGACCTGGTCCGCTTCTCGCGGACCTACCGCTACTGGCGCAACGCGCAGGTGGAGATGCTCGAGGCTGACCGCAGGTGCCGGGACCAGCTGGGCGCGCTGCTGGACCGGCAGGTGGCGATGGACCGTGCGGTCGACGCGGGGGTCAAGGAGCTCGCCGTCGCGCGCGTCGTGGCCACCGGACCCCTGCGGCTCGAGGTCGCGTCGCGCCGACTGGTCCACGGTTCGAAGGTCGTGCTGCTGCATGGTCCGGCCGGTGCCGCGGTCGAGCAGCCCGGTGTCTCGCTCACCGTCCAGGCGGGCAGCTTCAAGCTGAGCGGCATGTCCCTGGGCGTGCTGTCCGACTCCGAGGACGGACAGCCGGGGCTGGTGTGGTCGTGCACCGTCGAACCGACTCTGTCGGTCGGGGACACGATCGTGGTGGCCGAGGCGGAGTGGCTCGGCGGGACCTACCGGTCCGGTCATGAGATCGCGGTCAAGCGGCCCGGCCGGGACGCGCTCGCTGCACCCAAGAAGGACTGCGACGCGACCTCCTACGCCGCCGACCCGGCGGGTCACGCGTGGTGCTGCCGACCGCACGAGGCAGCCGAGGCCGAGTGGTCCGACTCCATCGCCGAACGGCGGGCGAAGGGCGAGCTGAACCCTCAGGTGTGGCCGCCGGTCGTCGACGAGGAGCGCTTCGACCCTGCGTCCGGGAACGACGGCACGGCGGACCTCGACCCGCCCGCGGTCCCGGACGGACTGACGATGGACGACCTCGAGTGAGCGCCCCCGTCGTGTTCCGGCCCGGAGCGCCGGTACCTGACGACGCCCGCCACCACGGCCAGGCCGTCGCCGCTAACGTCATCGCCTCGGCCGAGGCGACCGCCGCGCTCATGGGCGTGCTCAACGGGGTCGAGTCCTACGACAAGATCCTGCTGCGAGCGGCCGCCGGCGCGGGGAAGTCGGTGGCCCTGGTGCAGATGGTGGGCGAGGCGTTGGCCAACCCCAACTGTCTGCGGGTGGCCGTCACCGCCGGGCGACGTACGGCGAGGAGAAGGTGTGCCTCTTCGTCTCCGAGAAGTGGTTGCCGAAGCTGCCCGACGGCATCGACGACGATTGCACCGTCGTCACCAAGTCCAAGAACATCCCCGAGAGCGCGCGTGTCGTGCTCGGCGTCTCGCACAAGTTCAAGGTCTTCAACGAGATGAACCGGATGCTCGAGCGACTGGGGGTGGGCGCCAACGGGGAGCGGATCTTCGACGTGCTCTTCGTCGACGAGGCGTGGCAGCTGCCGCTCCACCTCTTCAGCGGGGTCGAGGGATATGCGCCGGTCGCGGTCGGTGTCGGCGACGTCGGGCAGCTGCCGCCGATCGACCCCTCGGAGAACCCGTGGCGCGGCGACCCCGGGTACAACCCGTACCGAGCCTGGCCGACGGCGTACGAGGGACTTCCGACCACCTGCGCCCGCGACCTGCCCGCCGTGTGGCGGCCGACCGCCGAGCAGCTGCCGCTGTGGCGGGCGTTCTACGGCGACTGGGACCGGCTCGACTGCGTGGCCGGCCCCGGCGACCGGACGATCGAGCTGCCCGACCTCCGCGAACCGGCACGCTCTGTCTGGAGCGCCGTCGCCGGTGGTCATGCCACGCTGCTGGAGGTCGAGGGGTTGGCCGAAGCCGAGGCCCCGGACATCGACCAGCCGTTGCTGGACCACCTCGAGACACTGCTCCTCCCGCTGCTGGAGGAGGGCTTCACCGTCGTCGAGCAGACCTACGACAACGACGGCGAGCCGGAGGGGGAGCGCCGCATGCCGTCCGACGCCCCGACCGGCGACCCCCTCATCGTCATCCTGGCCACGCGAAACCAGGCCGTCGACGACGCCACCGACCTCGTGGAGCGTCTCACCGACAAGCTCGGCCTTCCCGAGGGCGTGCTCGTCGCCTCGACCGTCGACTCCTGGCAGGGGCAGACCAACCGCATCACCATCGCCCTGCATCCGCTCTCTGGCGCCGACAAGCTCGACGACTTCAACTCCGCGTTCGGGCGGCTGGCCGTCACCTGCACCCGTGCCACCCACGGCCTGCTCGTGCTCGCCAGGGCTGGTCTCGACGAGCTACTCGACGGCGCGGCGGCTCGCCCAGGTACGCCCGTCGGGGAGCCGGGCACGAGGGCGCTTCCGCGGCAGACGCATCAGCGGATCCTCTCCGCTTTTCAGCGCGGCTGCGTCAGCGTCCGTCAGGAAGCCGGCCCGCCATCATGACGGGGCGTGAGCGAGAACCTGCTCCAGCCCCAACAAGGCGCGTCGCCAGTTGGAGATTCCGGCTTCTTGCGTGGATGAGCTTGTTGGTCGGAGGCGCGCTCCTCTTGGCAGTGGTGGCGCCTGTCGGTCTCCTGGGAGTACCGGGGTGGATCAGGCCAGACTCCGATTCAACGGTCGACGGTTTACCCGACTCGACAAGCATCGACACGGACGGTGACGGCCTTTCGGACGCTGTTGAGGAAGCTGGCTGGACCACGTCGGCCGGAAGGATTCATCGGACGGATCCGACGCTTGGCGATACCGACGGTGACAGGCTGAGCGACGGGGATGAGGCCGGTCTTTGGGTCGAGGACCGGAACGGGCTCCCCGTTCATGTGGGCCTGTCGGACCCCCAAGCTGCCGACACCGACGGCGATGGGCTGAACGACGCTGTCGAGACCGGATGGCCGCCCGCTGCAGGGACGATGCGACTAGTCGCATTCGAGGTCTCGAACCCTCAGGTAGAAGACTCCGACGGTGACGGGATCTGGGACGGCGACGAGCTCTTCCTGGACATGGATCCGTAGGCTGTCGATACAGATGCGGACGGCTTGACTGACGTCGAGGAGCTCGAATTCGGCTCGGATCCGACGTTGTCAGACGCGGACGAGGACGGCCTTGAGGACGCGGTTGAGCGCGACCGGGGTTCCAATCCGCTGTCGTATGACCTAGATGCGAACGAACAGCTGGCGGCGGGCGAGGCGGGGTTCAGGTATGGCGATTGCGTCGAGTGTGCCCTGGACACCGGCCTGCGGCTGGAACAGATCGAGTCACCCGAGTATCTAGCGGGACACCTTGCTAGCGGCGTCGCAGTGTTCGGGGACGTGAGGGACGTCGCTCTCAACTTGTGGAAGCGGGAGTTCGTCTCGGCTGGCATCGCCTCGTTGGGCCTGCTGCCGGCGGTGGGGGATGGGACCAAGGCGGCGTCGCTGCTCACCAAGTTCGCTCAGCGAAGTGATCGAGCTGCAGAGGCTGTTCGTCTGGTCGCCGAGCGGCTCCCTCTGCCCGACTCGGTGAAGAAGAAGGTGTTGGCCGCGCTCCCCACCCGTGTGGGCAGGCTGCCCATGGGGCTGGTCGGCGGGCCAGCGACGTACGTGGTGTACCGGGGGGACGACCACATCGGTATCACCAGCGACTTCGTGCGTCGCCAAGCGCAGCACGCGCGAGCTGGCCGCACGTTCATCCCGGAGCAGTTGCCGGGAGCCAGTGGTCTGTCTCGAGGTGAGGCTCGAGCGATCGAGCAGGCGTGCATCGTCGAAGGAGGGCTCGCCTCCCTGGGTGGGGGCCTACAGAACCGGATCAACAGCATCAGCCCCACCAGGGCCTACTACTCGGCGGCATTGGAGGCTGGCAGAGCGTTGCTGTTCGAGCTCGGGGCCGAGTGCCCCATGACATCAGTGCCATGAGGTGCGCTGCTCGCCTGGCCGAGCACGCGGCAATTCAGGGTCGAACCAGGAGGGCTGTCTGAACCAACTGCCCCGCTGAGCGCCGGCGGAGGGAGGCGCCGTGGAACTAGGTCCAAATCGCGGCCGGCCACCCGTCACCCAGGTCCTCCGGAGGATCCGGGTAGGCGAGCGCGACCCCCGCCGCGTACCGGCTGGCGCTCCAGCACGCAACAGCCGCATCGAGCACGTCATCGACTCCAGCGCTCCTACCCGCCGGGCCGAGGTCGTAGAGAAGTTCCACACCTGCAGACGCCAATCGCGCGCCTCTCTTCCGCGCCGGCCCAGGTCGACTTGGCTGACAGGAGATTCCCTCAGGTGGTTCGCTGATCTTTCCAGCAAGCCGGACGTAACGACCTCAGACGACTCCTAGCCCAAGGGAACGAGCCGCCATCTTCAATCCCTCGTCGAAAGTGGCAATGCGAGCCGAGGTCTGCTCGGCGGTCAGCAACACACAACAGTCGGGCATCTTCGCCCGCGTGTGTGCACGAAGTCGGGCCAGCCGGGTAGCGGCATCGTCGGGTAGAGGTGTGGTCTCAATGCCGAGCGCACGGAGGTCGGCCGACATCTCCTGGTCACGGTTCTCCCGAGCCGCCCGGACGAGTACTTCGGCGGCGTTGATCGGACCGATGGTCATGGGCTCAGTCGGGTGAGTGGCGAATAGGTCCTCTGCCGCCGCGTGGTGGGCGTCGTTCGCATCGAACAGGGCGATCAGCACTGCGGCGTCGAGAGCGATCATTCGGGCCACTCAGCCCGCAGGTCGTCGAGATAGCCGGGCTCGTAGAGGCCGGTGTAGGAGCCGCTGATCCGCTGCATGGCGGTGAGACGGTCGCTACGGCGTTCGGCGATCTCGGGGTCGATGCTCTTGTGGCCTTCTGCGATGAGGCGGCGAAGGAGGCGTGCGGGTTTGTTGCGGTCAGCGGGCCACCTGCGAGCGGCAGCGTGCAGCGCCTCGGAAACCTCAGGTGTTTCGGTGACGGGGTACCGGCGCTTCGTAGTCGGCATGCTCAAAGTGTAACACCTAGCCGTGGTGTCACACCCTGTTCGGCAGCCTTGCCCCGACCGCGAATGCGTCGTGCGAAGCCGTGGCAGTGCCGACGGATGGGGGTCCGCCTTGCGGCGGCGGAAGGACGCGGCGGCAGCGAACACCGCGCTGATACGCGCCGACATCGGCTGGGGCGATCGCCGGACCGTCCCCGTTGCGTCGGGCGAAGGGACATGTCAACATGCATTCCAGACCGTGCGGTCAGTAATTGTCGTCGCGGTCCCCCTTCCCTGGAGGAGCGCATGGCGGGCACGGCGACGGACGAGGAGCTGGAGCGGCACTTCGAGGCGGTGATCGCGCGGCACGACCGGATCGAGCCGCGCGACTGGATGCCCGAGGGCTACCGGAGGACGCTGGTGCGCCAGATCGCCCAGCACGCGCACTCGGAGATCATCGGCATGCAGCCGGAGGGCAACTGGCTGACCCGGGCGCCCTCGCTGCGCCGCAAGGCGGTGCTGCTGGCCAAGGTGCAGGACGAGGCCGGGCACGGGCTCTACCTCTACTCCGCCGCCGAGACGCTCGGGGTCTCCCGGGCCGAGCTGGTCGAGAAGCTGCTCACCGGCCAGCAGAAGTACTCCTCGATCTTCAACTACCCGACGCTCTCGTACGCCGACGTCGGCACGATCGGCTGGCTGGTCGACGGGGCGGCGATCTGCAACCAGGTGCCGCTGTGCCGCACCTCCTACGGTCCCTACGGGCGGGCGATGATCCGCGTCTGCAAGGAGGAGTCCTTCCACCAGCGGCAGGGCTTCGAGCTTCTGATGACGATGATGCGCGGCACCGACGAGCAGCGCGCGATGGTGCAGGAGTCGGTCGACCGCTTCTGGTGGCCGGCGCTGATGATGTTCGGCCCGCCCGACGACGACTCGCCCAACACCGCCCAGTCGATGGCGTGGGGCATCAAGCGCGACACCAACGACGAGCTGCGGCAGAAGTTCGTCGACATGACCGTGCCCCAGGCCGAGGTGCTCGGCGTGACGCTGCCCGACCCGGGGCTCGTCTGGAACGAGGAGCGCGGACACCACGACTTCACCCAGCCCGACTGGGAGGAGCTCCGCGCCGTCATCGGCGGCGAGGGTCCGTGCAACGCCCAGCGGCTGACGCACCGGCAGCGCGCCAACGACGAGGGAGCCTGGGTCAGGGAGGCCGCGACGGCGTACGCCGCCAAGCAGCGGCACGAGCAGCAGGAGCGGCACGAGCAGGAGGCGACGGCATGACCGCACCGCAGGGCGAGTGGCCGCTGTACGAGGTGTTCGTGCGCGGCAAGCGCGGGCTCAACCACGTCCACGTCGGCTCGTTGCACGCGGCCGACGACGCCTCGGCCGTGCGCAACGCCCGCGACGTCTACACCCGCCGCAACGAGGGCGTGAGCATCTGGGTCGTGCGCGCGGACGCGATCACCGCCTCGAGCCCGGACGAGAAGGACCCGCTCTTCGCGCCGGCCGGCGACAAGGTCTACCGGCACCCCACGTTCTACTCCCTGCCCGACGACGTCCCCCACATGTGAGACCGACGATGAGCCACGACGACTCCGTCTACGACGGACTGCTGACAGAGAGCGAGGGCTGGGCCTTCGGGACCTCCTTCGAGGACCCCCTGGCCGGGGTCGACCTCACCGTCCCCGACGGTGTCGACCCCCGCGAGCTCGGTGCCTACGCGCTGCTGCTCGGCGACGACGCCCTGGTGCTGAGCCAGCGGCTGATCGAGTGGTGCAGCAACGCGCCCGACCTCGAGGACGACATCGCGCTGGCCAACATCGCCCTCGACCTCCTCGGTCAGGCCCGGCTGCTGCTGGCCCGCGCCGCGGCCGCCGACCCCGGCCTGGTGCCGGTGCTGCCCGCAGGGTCGCCGGTGCCGCCGGAGGACGCGCTCGCGTTCTTCCGAGACGACCGCGACTTCCGCAACGTGCGGATGGTCGAGGTGCCACCCGGCGACTTCGGCGAGACCATCGCGCGGCTGCTGGTCTTCTCCTGCCACCGACTCGCGCTGCTGCAGCGACTCACCGCCAGCCGCGACCAGGTGCTCGCCGCGATCGCCGCCAAGGGCGTCAAGGAGGTGACCTACCACCGCGACTACGCCGCCCGCTGGTTCGTGACCCTCGCGCAGGGCACCGAGGAGTCCCGTCGCCGGGTGGTCGCCGGGCTGGAGGCCGTGATGGCCTTCCACGACGAGCTCTTCGAGGGGAGTGCCGAGGAGCTGGCTGCCGAGCGCCAGGGCCTCGGCCCCGACCCGCAGTCGCTCGCGGGGGAGGTCGGTGCCGTCGTCGCAGGCTGCGCCGGCCGCGAGGGTCGGCACACCGAGGCCCTGTCGCGGATGCTCGCCGAGATGCAGGTGGTCGCCCGAGCACACCCCCTGGGGCTGTGGTGAGCGCCGTGGCGCTGCTCGACGCGCGCGAGGTCGCGGCGCAGGTCACCGACCCCGAGATGCCGATGCTCACCCTCGCCGACCTCGGCGTCCTGCGCGAGGTCGACCGGGACGGCGACCGGGTCACGGTGACGATCACCCCGACGTACTCCGGCTGCCCGGCGATGGCCACCATGCGCGACGACCTCGAGCGGGCCCTGCTGCGCGCCGGGTACGCCGAGGTCCACGTCCGGGTGAGCCTGAGCCCCGCGTGGTCCAGCGAATGGATCTCCGAGGCCGGGCGCGAGGCGCTGCGGGCGCACGGACTGTCGGCCCCCGGGCCCGTGGAGCGTGCGGAGGCCGGAGCGCCGGTCGCGCTGACGCTGCTGCACACCCGACGCGCGCTCTGCTGCCCGCGGTGCGGATCCTCCGCGACGGAGCTCGTCTCGGAGTTCGGCGCGACGGCGTGCAAGGCGATGTACCGCTGCACCGCCTGCGCCGAGCCGTTCGAGCACGTCAAGGAGATCTGATGACCGCGCTCGAGGACGAGACCGTCGCCCCTCGCGCCCGCGCCTTCTACCCGTTGACCGTCGCGGCCGTCGAGGCGCTCACCGACGACTCGGTCGCGGTCACCTTCGACGTGCCCGAGGAGCTGCGTGAGCGGTTCGACTTCGCGGCGGGCCAGTCGCTGACGCTGCGACGGATGATCGACGGCCGCGAGCACCGTCGTACCTACTCCATCTGCGCCGCGGTCGGGCAGCCGCCGCGGGTCGGCGTGCGCGAGGTTCCCGGCGGGCTCTTCTCCTC
>LULI01000799.1_pt1 | contig 11543 bp, 18 predicted proteins | sample 728191 | NCBI WGS metagenome assembly LULI01 (sample SAMN03860293, study PRJNA289734) | marine metagenome | biome: seawater column; feature: ocean; material: water; isolation source: Red Sea water column Station 169 - depth 50m | place: Saudi Arabia: Red Sea | collected 2011-10-15 | depth 50 m | reverse complement strand
TGGTATAGATCCAAGTGGAGCAATAATGATTAGAATGGCAGGAGCATTTATGCTTGCTGTATTTTTAATGTCAATCTATGTAGGTTTTATAAGACCTGGGGGTTTGGAAAACACATGGGGATTCTTAAATTTAGTTTTTATAAATAATCTATGTATTTTTTTATGTAATTTTTATTCTATTAAAATAAATAAAACAGGTGTGAATGAAAAAACTACAAACGAGGGTGTTATTGCACCGTTTGTATTTACAATTATGAGTGCAATTTTATGCTACGGTTTAGCTGATAAAATTTACACTTAATGTCTGGGTTTGCAATATTCAACATAGAGATAAAAAAACCTGAGGAATATAAAGAGTACGTAGAAAAAGTGAAACCGATTGCTGAAAAATTTGGTGGAGAATATATTGTTGTGGTATAACTCTGACGAATACAAACCAATTAAACAAATCCGTTTAGAAAACTCAATTGGTAACGGAATAATAATTAAAGGAGTATAAAATGTCGATATTAAAAAGATATACTGATGCAATAGATAAAAAAGATGAGGCAACTATGAATGAACTTTTGCATGATGATTTTAAATTCACAATGCATAAATCTGGAAATTCTTTAGGAAAAGCTGATGTTATAAAATGGGCAATGAGTGGAGATATAAATCAAGATAAGACAAGAGTTGTATATGAAAACGATGAGGTGGGTGTTCACCATTCATTTGTTACATTTAATGACGGAAATGTTGAAGCTGTAATGGCGGTTTATAGATATAAAGATGGAAAAATTGTTAGTTTAGAAACTGGCGCTACTCCAATGTCTAAGTAAGTGAAAAAAATTTCATTCATTTTTATTTTTTTCTTATTTTCATCGTCTTTATTGGCTGATGATAATAAAAAAGAAATTGATAAATTATTTGTTCAATTAAAAAGTGCTTTAAATTTTGAAAATTCAAAAAAAATAGAGGATAAAATTTGGGATCTTTGGACTACTCACCCAACTAAAAATAATTTAACAAAGTTATTAGCTGATGGGTCATCTGCAATGATGGATAATAAACTTGATGCTGCGTATGATAAATTTACTGAAGTAATTGAGCTTGATCCTAATTGGGCTGAAGCTTGGAATAAAAGAGCAACAGTATTATATTTAATGGGTAAATACGAGCTATCACAAGCTGATATTGATAAGGTACTTAAGATAGAAAAAAGACATTTCGGTGCACTAACGGGCCAAGGTTTAGTTCAAACAGCTTTAAAAAACTATCAAAAAGCTATTGATAGTTACATTGAAGCTCATAAAGTTCATCCATTTATGAAGTCTCCTATGATTATGATGGAAAAGCTTCAAATTGAATTGCAGAAACAAAGTATTTAAAAATGTTTCCAAAAAAATATTCTAATCTTTTATTTATATTAGTTATGGGATTTGGGATGAGTCTTTTAATGACACTAATAATTACTTATATAAATACTGGAATGGATAATGAGTATGTCGACCGTTTTTTTAAAGCATGGTCAGTAAGTCTTCCAATTGCAATAATTGCTGCCCTTCTTGTAGGTCCCCCGATTAAAAAATTGGTAGATAAAATTACCAAATAAGAATATCTTTTATTTGTGAGTAACGTTATAGCTTTTCTAATTCTTATACTTGCTGTCATATTAGGAACTGCAGCAAATAGTTTTGCAAAAAGTGCAAATGGTTTCACATTGTTAGTTCCTAGTTTAATTACTGCAATCACAATAATTGGTTGCATGTTTACTCTTTCAATAGTGATGAAAACTATACCTGTTGGTATTACCTACGCATCTTTTGCTGGTTTATGCATAGTAGCGACTTCAATTGTTGGAATATATAAATTCAATCAAGTGCCTGATCTATTCACAATCATTGGTTTGATATTAATTATATCAGGAGTCTTAATTGTTAATCTGCTGGGTAAAACAGGATAATTTATGGCAAATTTATCTGGTTATATCTTTTTAGCTTTAGCGATCCTTCTTGGAATAACTTCAAATGGTTTTTTAAAATCAACTAATGGATTTACAATAATTGGGCCAACTATTTTTTGTATCATATCTATAGTGGCTTGTATTTTTTGTTTATCTAAAGCTATGAATATTATCCCAGTTGGTTTTACATACGCAACATATGGAGGTTTAACGATTACTGCGGTAACACTGTTTGGTGTTTTCAAATATCAGCAAATTCCAAACCTTTATGGGATTATTGGAATAAGTTTAATAATTATTGGTGTAATTCTTTTAAATACTTTGGGTAAAACTAGCTAGAAACTGGTTTTAAAATTTTAAGCATTTTTTTATGTAAATTATTATTAGCTGAGCAAATAATATTTCCAGCTTTCTTGGCATCATCATTTTTCCAAGTCGAGACAATCCCTTTTGCAGCCTCAATAATTGGTATTAAGGCATGAATATCCCAAATTTTATTTCCACATTGAATAACAACATCAAGTTTACCCTCAGCAAAATGAGAATAACTTAAAGCATCCGAGCAGGGAAATTGCATTCTTCTTAAAATTTGAGGAATTTTTTTTTGTTTATTTAATGACAGACTGCCGTGAAAAGCTGCAGACAATTTCATTTTAGAATAAGTTGCTTTTTGGTTTACAAGTATTTTCTTTTTCTTTCCATTTTCTGAAACATACGCAGAATTAAATGAGGTATTAAAATAAAACTTTTTAAGAATTGGAAAATTTGCAAGACCTACGACTGGGTTACCTTTATAATTTAAAGATATCAAATTACTCCAAGTTGGATTTCCTATCACAAATGATCGAGTTCCATCTATGGGATCAATAACCCATGAATAATCGCTTTTAGTTTTTTTGTGGCCAAATTCCTCACCTATAATTTGGTGATTTGGAAACTTTTTTTTAATCTCATTTCTGATGAATCGTTCAAAAGCCTTGTCAGCAGTTGTTACAGGGTCATAACCGCTTCTAAGTTTATTCGATACTTTAAAGGGTTTATTTAATTTAGAGTAATAAAATCTAGTTAATTTCTTAGCTAAACTTTCAATGAACTTAGAATAAAGTTTATAATCTGATGATTTTAAAATTTGCACAACGCTCTAATACTATTTTATTACTATTGATTAAAGCAAAATTTTAAATAATGATTTAAAAATACATGAAATTAGAGTTAAAAGATAACAAAGTATTTTTTGAAAATAAGGGTCATAAAAAAGAGATCCACCCATTTTGGCTTAGAGAAAGAGTTAACGGAGAAAACTTTGTTGATAAGTCTACTCAACAAAGATTATTTGACCCAACTCAATTACCAGAAAACATTCAAATCAAAGATTTAAGCTTAAAAAGTAATTTTTTAGAAATTAAATTCAATGACGGGGCTTCAACAAAAATTGCTATAGTTGATATTTTTAAAGAATTTTCAAATATTAATGATGTGAAACAAATTGAAAAAATAAAATGGGACTCTTCATTTAGAGATCAAAATACTTTCAAATTCAAAGAAAATTTATTTGAAACAGATGAAATGTACAAAGCCTTGATTAATTTTTATCAATATGGCTTTGTAATTTTTAAAAATGTGCCGACAAAAAATAATTTTATTATAAACTTTGCAAATTCTATAGGAAGTGTGAGACGTACAAACTTTGGTGAATTCTTTAATGTAAAATCAAAACCAAATCCAAATGACTTAGCTTACACCTCTTTGCCTTTGGCTCCTCATACTGATAATCCATATAGAAATCCTGTGCCATGTATTCAAATGCTTCATTGTATAGAAAATGAAGTTACGGGAGGTTTATCAACTCTAGTTGATGGATATACTGTTTCTGAGAAACTTAAAAAAGATTTTCCAGAATATTATAAAATTTTAACTGAAGTAAAAATACGTTTTCAATTTATTGATGAAAGTGTGATTTTAGAGGATTGGGCTGAAATGATTCAGTTAGATGAAAACAGCAATTTCAAACAAGTACGTTTTAGTCCAAGATTAGATTTTGTCCCATTAATTGATAAAGAAAAACTAGAATTATTTTATTCTGCAAGGAAAAAAATATCTGAACTTTATAATTCAAAAAATTATAGAATAGAATTTAAGCTTCTTCCAGGTGATCTGTTAATGATGGATAACTATAGATTGTTACATGGCAGAACCACTTATGATGCTAATGAGGGAAATCGTTTTCTTCAGGGATGTTATATTGATTATGATAGCACTGAGGGAAGGCTTAAACATTTAAAAAGAAAATTTAATTATTAGGATAAATTTTCTATCTGTTTCTCAGCCTCTTTTATTGATTTTTCATAATCTAGGGACATTTGATCAGCACTTACTACCTCTACCTTTTCTATGCCGAAAAAATTTAAAATAAACTTCAACCAAGGAGTTAGAAAATCCTCATTGCTATTAAGTTTTGTCCCTCCTGAAGTAATTACTAAATAAGCTTTCTTATTTTTTAATAACCCTTCCCTTCTTCCATTGGGTTTAAATCTAAAAGTTTCCCCTACTCTTGCTGCAAGATCCGACCAGGCTTTTAAAGTTGCTGGAGGTCCATAATTATAAATTGGAGCAGAAATGATTATAATATCACTCTCTTTTAATTCTTTTACAAGTGTATCTGAAAGTTTGAACATTTTTTTATGTGTCTCTGTTTGATCTTTTGGATCTATTTTCATCCCTGACTCTGTTAAATTAGACACAAAAACCATTTCATCATTTAGATCTCTATAAATAACTTCATCATCAGGTTTTTTTATTTTATCTAAAAGTTTTTTTGCTAAAGCTCTTGAAGTTGAACCGTCTTTTCTAGCACTAGAGTCTATTTGATAAATTTTCATAATTTAATTTACCCAAAATTTTGTAAGAATGGAAAAATATTTAATAAATAATATCCCAAGGCTTGCAATTGATTGGTTAATATCAAAATACCAGTAATTAGTAGAATTATTCCACCTATTTTTGATACTAAATTAATATTCTTTCTAAAATTTTTTGAAAAGATCAGGAACCTTTGTATTAAATAACCCGATAAAATAAATGGAATAGCTAATCCAATAGAATAAAAAGATAACAGTAATATTCCTTGGCTTAAACTTTCCTCAGTTGCAGCTAAAACTAAAATAGATCCTAAAATAGGTCCAATACATGGTGTCCAACCAAATGCAAATGCCATTCCTATTAATATTGGGCTAAATACACTTTTGTTAATATTTGTTTGAATTCTCTTTTCATAATTTAAAAATTTTAAATTTATTATTCCAATTATATGAAGCGACAAGATTATTATAACTACTCCTGCGGCTATTCTTAATTCATAAGAATTCTCCAGAAAAATTTGTCCAAGAAAAGTTGAAGCTGCTCCAAAAGTTATAAAGACTAAAGAAAAGCCAACTGTAAATAGAATAATTGGAAATAAATTGATGTTCTTTTTATCAACAAGTTCATCTATAGAACTTCCGGAAATATAAGAAATATAACCAGGTATGAGTGGTAAAACGCATGGTGATAAAAAACTTATTAATCCAGCTCCAAATGCAATAATTAATTCAATCATTACTTTTCTTTAACAACTTTCAATTTTTGTTCCCCAAGATTGTCTACTTTTAAAATCATTTCATCACCATCTTTTAAATAATCTGGTGGATTCATTCCCATCCCAACTCCTGCAGGTGTCCCTGTTGTGATAATATCACCTGGCATTAAAGTTATAAATTGACTGATATGTGAAATTAAAAAATTAAAATTAAATATCATTAAACTGGTATTTCCTGTTTGTCTTCTTTTTCCATTAAGATCTAAAGATAAATTTAAATTAAATAGATTATCAATTTCATCTTTTGTTACCAAATACGGACCCAATGGACCAAAAGTGTCTCCAGATTTACCTTTTACCCATTGACCACCTCTATCTTTTTGCCATTCCCTCTCACTTATATCATTACAAATACAATAACCTAGTACATGTTTCTGAGCTTCATCCTCTTTAACGTATTTAGCTTTACTTCCAATAATCATTGCAATTTCAACTTCGTGATCTAAAGACTTTGAATTTTTTGGTATTACAATATTATCATTTGGTCCGACAATACAATTTGGAGATTTATTAAAAACAATCGGCTCTTTTGGAGCATCAGAATTTGTTTCCTCAGCATGAGCCTTATAATTTAAACCTATTGCGATAAAATTTGCTGGTTTTATTACACATGGTCCAATTCTTTTGGTGCTTTCAATCAATGGAAGAGAATTTAAATCTAGCTTTTTTATTTTATCTAAATTTTCAAAATTCAAATTTTCTGGTGTAAAATCTTTTAAAATATTTGATAAATTTCGAAAATTATTTTGATTGTCAATAATTGCAGGTATTTCATTACCATGCTCACCAACCCTTAAAAGTTTCATCAATTAACCTTTAATACCAAGATGAGTATATTTAATGTTTAGATAATCTTTAATTGCCATTGACCCACCTTCACGTCCATAACCACTTTGTTTAATTCCCCCAAAAGGTGCTTCAGCAATTGCTACCATAGGTGTGTTAACAGCAACTGAACCTGTTTCTAATTGTTCTGACGCAAGATGTGCTGTCTCCATTGAGTTGGTACATACATAACTACATAAACCAAGCTCATGATTATTAGCTCTTTTAATTACATCATCGAAAGATTTAAATGATAACATTGGAACCAATGGCCCAAAAGGCTCTTGTTTCATTATGGTAAAATCATCTTTTACGTCATCAAATATTGTAGGTTCATAATAAAAACCTTTATTAAACCCAGAGGGTCTTTTTCCACCTAGTAAAACTTTTGCACCTTCTTCTTTAGTTTTTTCAACTAATTCCTCTATTTCGTTTAGCCTCTTTTTTGTGGTTAATGGACCTAATTGAGTTGAGGGATCCATACCGTCACCTATTTTCAATTTTTTTGTTTTCTCAATAAATAAATTTACAAATTCGTCCTTTTTTCTTTCGTGAATATAAAATCTGTTTGGCGATATACAAACTTGACCATTGTTTCTAAATTTAGCAGCAATTGCCATATCAGCTGCTTTTTTTACATCAGCATCATCAAATACAATAAAAGGCGAATGACCTGACAACTCCATTGTTACTCTTTGAACTTTATCTGCAGCTTGTTTTAATATTAGCTTTCCAACTCTCGATGATCCAGTTATAGAAATTTTTTTAACTATATCTGAAGCTATCAATTGTTGAGCGATACTTGGTGGATCACCTGATAAAAGATTCACTACGCCTGGTGGGACACCACATTCTCTACATATATCAACCATCTCCATTACAATTCCTGGAGTTATTACATCGGGTTTAACTATAACAGAACAGCCAGCCGCTAATGCAGTTGAAATTTTTCTAGCAGATAATACTGCAGGAAAATTCCAAGGTGTTAATGCTGCAACAACACCAACTGGTTGATAGTAAACATGTACTCTTGTATCCTCAAATCTACTTTCAACAGTTTGTCCATAAATTCTTTTTGTTTCTTCGGCATTCCATTCAAAAATATCTGCAGCACCTCCTACTTCAAGCAGTTTTTTTCCAGACCTCTAATCCTTTTGCAGCAGACTTTAATGCTTTATCAACATCCTCAGGCGTAGCTTTAGAGGCTTTTCCCAAAACTTCTTCATTTGCTGGATTGATTACTTCGTAAGTTCCTCCATCTGATGATTTTTGCCATTTACCATCGATAAATTGTCCAAATTTTTCGTACATAAATTCAATTTAGCATTACTATAAGTTGTGTCTACTATGTAATTTTTACACATTAATTATCTCTGATTAGATGATACTCTTATTAAAAAAAGGAGTTCAAGATGAAAGCATATATAATGGGTAATTACACTGAAAAAGCTTTTCAGGGTTTTTTAAAAGATCCAACAAGTGATAGAAAAGCTGTTGTAGAACAATTAACAAAAGCTATGGGTGGAACAATGCATAGCATGGATATCGTTAGAGGTTCTTATGATTTTGTAGTTGTTACTGACGTTCCAAGTTTTGATGATTTTGCAGCAATTAAATTGGTTGTTGAAGCATCTGGAGCTGTAAGAAATTTGACAATGCTTGAGGCAATTGATTTTACAAAAGCTACAACAAAAGCTAGTAAAATTGGTTACAAAGCCCCGGGTCAATAATCTTTTGGTATAACTTCCGGCTGCGGACTGGAAGTTATATTAATTTTTTTTTAATTTTGAAGAAAATTTAAGATTTTCGTTATTAAATTTTGAAGAATGTTTTTGGATATAATCATCCATAATTTTTACTTTTTCATCTTCAAATTCAGAGACTTTTCTGCTATTTAGATCAACATATAAAGCGAGAACTTCTATAGTTGATGCGAGAAACTTTTTTTCTTTATGAACCATTTCCATTTTATATTGCAGTCTTTTTTTATCGTGATCAAAATAAATTAGATTAACATCAACCTCATCATCAACTTTGAGCTCTTGATTGTAGGTAATATTTGACTCTACTATCATAGTGCTTTTGCCAGTTGTTTTTGCTGAGTGCTCTCCCATTTTGAATATATTATTCAAAGTGTCTGCTCCATATTTATCAAAGATCAAAAGATAATATGATACGTTCATATGATCATTATAATCTATCCAATCTTTAATGATTTTTTGAGAACTTAAGTAAACAGACATAAAAAATTAATGAATAATTAATTTTTCTTTGGGTCGTTATCCACAACCAGACAAATCTCAGATTTTGTCAAAAATCTTTTGCCAGTGCCATTATCTAAAGAAAACATTCCACCAATACCCTTAACTGCATCTATAGTTAGATCAGTATGTTTCCATTTTTCATATTGGTCATCGTTCATGTAAAAAGGCACTCCACCAATTTCTCCAAGCTTCACGTCGCTAGAACCAACCATATACTCATTTCTAGGATAACACATTGGTGCACTTCCGTCACAACATCCACCAGACTGGTGGAATAATAGCTCTTCACCATGTTGAGCTTTAAGCTCTTCAATCAATTTTAGTGCTGAACTTGTTGCTTTTACTTTCATAAAAAATATGGCCCGTGATTCCTCACGGGCCATTATATATTAGATTGTTTTTAAAAGAAGCCTAATTTCTTCTCACTGTAAGACACGTGAAGATTCTTCACTTGTCTGTAGTGGTTAAGCATCATTTTATGTGTTTCTCTTCCGATACCAGATTGTTTGTATCCACCGAATGCAGCATGTGCAGGATAAGCGTGGTAACAGTTAGTCCATACTCTACCAGCTTGTATTTCTCTACCCATTCTGTAAGCGATATTTCCATTTCTAGTCCAAACACCAGCACCTAAACCATAAAGAGTATCATTAGCAATTTGTAATGCTTCTGCTTCATCTTTAAACTTAGTTACTGATACAACTGGTCCAAAAATTTCTTCTTGGAAGATACGCATTGAGTTATTACCCTCAAAAATAGTTGGTTCAATGTAGTTTCCTTTTTCTAAACCACTATTGATTTTTGCAACATTTCCACCACATAGAACTTTGGCACCTTCTTTCTTACCTAAATCTAGATAAGATTTGATTTTTTCCATTTGTTCTAATGATGCTTGTGCTCCAATCATTGTTTCCATTTTCAAAGGATTGTCTTGTTTTACAGCTTTTGTTCTAGCAATAGCTTTCTCCATGAACTTATCATAGATAGACTCTTGAACTAGTACTCTACTTGGACAAGTACAAACTTCACCTTGGTTTAATGTGAACATTGCAAAACCCTCTAGACACTTATCAAAGAAGTCATCATCTTTTGCCATGACGTCTTCAAAGAAAATGTTAGGAGATTTTCCACCTAGCTCTAACGTAATTGGTATTAAGTTTTGAGATGCATATTGCATAATCAATCTACCAGTTGTTGTTTCACCAGTGAAAGCAATCTTTTTGATTCTTTTTGATGATGCTAGTGGTTTTCCAGCTTCTAAACCAAAGCCACTTACTACGTTAACTACTCCTGGAGGTAATAAATCTCCAATTAGTTCCATAAGTAACATGATTGATGCTGGTGTTTGCTCAGCTGGTTTTAGCACTACACAGTTTCCTGCTGCTAAAGCTGGAGCAAGTTTCCAAGTTGCCATTAGTAATGGAAAGTTCCATGGTATAATTTGTCCAACTACACCTAGTGGTTCTGGAATGTGATAAGAATATTCACTGTTACTGATTTCAGCAACTGAACCTTCCTCTGCTCTGATTACTCCAGCAAAATATCTCCAATGATCTATTACTAGTGGTAAATCAGCAGCCATACATTCTCTAATTGGCTTACCATTATCTAAACATTCAGCTGTTGCTAATACATTAAGATTTTTCTCAATGACATCTGCAATTTTAAGAAGAATGTTTGATCTTTCCGTAATTGAAGTTTTACCCCAAGTTGGGAAAGCTTAAGCTTATTATTTTTTCTAGATATTTTAGAACGCTTCTTAGTCGCAGACTTTTTTGTCCTAACTTTTTTTTTCGTTCTTATTTTTTTTCTAGAAGATTTAACCAATTTAGTTTTTTTTTTATTGGTTTTTGGCTTAGCTTTTTTCTTTCTTTTAGTAGCCATAACCAATTAAACTCGTAAATGAGGGGAGTGTCTATTTTTATAAAATTTTATTTACTACTTATAATTGAATAAAATACTATATGTTGTATCTATAGAAAATTAATTAATATTTGTAGATATAATTAATAAAGATTTTTAATTAAAATTAAGTATAAAGGTTTTGCCGATTTGATCCTATTGCGGGCATTAACTGCTAAAACGGAAATCCCATAATAATCAATCTGTAGGTATTTGAACTATATTGTGCGCCTTGCATAAAGCTAAAGCACTAAAAAAGTGAGGATTTTATGGATTTAAATTTTTTCAAACAAACAAGAATTTTAGATGGTGGTATGGGCCAGGAATTACTTGCAAGAGGTATGGAGCCTAATGGAACTTTGTGGAGTGCGAATGCGTTACTTCATGAAAAATATCATCAGTTATTATTGGATACACATTTAGACTTTATCAAGTCTGGTGCTGAGGTAATTGTAACGACTACATTCACAACTAGAAAGATAAGATTAAAAGATAATAATGTTGAAGATAAATACGAGTATTTAAATATTAAAGCAGGTGAAATAGCTCAAAAAGCAAAAAAACAATATCCTAAAACTCTTGTTGCTGGTGGATTGCCGCCTCAATATTTAACCTATGAGGCTGACACAAGATCTGAAAATGATATTAGAGAAAATTTTTATAGTCAGGCAAAGATATTAAATCCTTATATTGATTTTTTTTATTTTGATGTCTTAAGCAGTATTAGAGAATTTAAAATTGCTATTGAAAGTATAAAAGAATTTAACAAACCCTATTTATTAGGTGCACATATTTCTGAAGGAAATCATTTACCAAGTGGTGAAAAAATTACAAAAATTATAAATGATATAGAACATTATAAATTAATGGGAATTATATTATCTTGTGTTTCACCTGAAAATTTTGAACTCAATCTTGAAGAAATAAAAAATTTAGGAGTCCCATTTGGATTTAAATTGAATGCTTTTATAAA
>LULI01000507.1_pt1 | contig 11612 bp, 12 predicted proteins | sample 728191 | NCBI WGS metagenome assembly LULI01 (sample SAMN03860293, study PRJNA289734) | marine metagenome | biome: seawater column; feature: ocean; material: water; isolation source: Red Sea water column Station 169 - depth 50m | place: Saudi Arabia: Red Sea | collected 2011-10-15 | depth 50 m | reverse complement strand
CTAAATAATATTACTTTCATGAATCAAACACATTCCAATACTGTTCTCGAAGTAAGTAGAGAGTGTGCTCATTTAGATTGTGATGCGATGTTTACAGAGGATAAAACTACATCATGTGCGGTGTTGACAGCTGATTGTATCCCTATTTTGGTAACTGAATCATCTGGGAGAATGATAGGTTGCATTCATGCTGGATGGAGAGGACTACAATCTAAAATAATAGAGAATTTTTTTTCTAAATTTAAATCTATAAGCAAATCTAATTTCAGAGTACTTTTGGGACCTTGTATAAGTGCTCATAATTATGAGGTAAGTGATGAGATCTACAGTCAATTCTCAAACTATAGCGATCGGTTTAGAAAGAATAAATCCGACAATTATTATATGGATTTAAGATATATTGCATGTGATATTTTAAATGAATTAGGCATCACTAATGTTACAATATCAAAATCTTGTACCTACAATGATAATTTTTACTCATATAGAAAAGATAAAATTACGGGAAGATTTGTCTCACTCATTTGGTTTAAAAAATGATTATTAATAAGCTAAAAAAACTGAAGCCCTTTCATATAATTGGTATTGTAATTCTTCTAGGTCTTTTATATGGTTCAGTTAATCTCTATAATAAAATCCAATTCTTTAAATCGTTTGCTAACCAGACTAGGATCACATCTGTAGTTGCTAAAAAAGCTGTAATGAGCTCGATAAATAAAATTTATCCCGCAACATCCGTAATAGAGTCAAATCAATCATATGAAGTCATATCAAAAACGGAAGGCATATTAAACGATATTTTTTTTAATGAGTCTTCATTCGTAAAAAAAGGAGATAGACTATTCTCTATCTTTTCTACAAGCTCTGTTGGTGAAATGATACTATCTGCACCTTTTGATGGTTATGTTGGTATAACCGATTATAAAGTCGGAGATAAACTTAAAAATGGTGACTTACTTTTGACCTTAGATGATATGAGTATGATGAGAGCTTATCTGTATTTACCAGAAAAAATACTCCCACAAATCAAAGGACCAATTAAATATACTGCATATTCTAAATTATTTCCCGGGAAGTCTTACTCAGGAGAAATTACAAATATCGATCAAAGAGTTGACAGAGATACTAGAACACTGAAGTCTTATGCCTTGATTGAGAACAGTGATGGTTCTCTGAGACCAGGTATACTAATGAATGTTGATATAATTTTAGAGGAAATTGATGCAGCCATTCTTGTGCCAGAACAATCGATCTTAACATCTAAAGATTTCAGTTACGTTTTTGTCATTGAGAATGACGAAGCCAAACTTAGGAAAATTACTAAAGGTATAAGCACTGATGGACAAACTCAAATATTGGACGGCCTGAGCTCTGATGATCTAGTGGTTACACTTGGCCATGAAAAATTAAAAGATGGATCTAAAATTAAATTAATTGATAAATAATGCATATATCTGAAACCACTGTAAAAAGACCTGTGCTCGCAGCTGTTCTAAGTTTATTTGTGATCCTCATAGGTTTAGCATCATATGATAAGCTGACCATACGTGAATATCCTGATATTGATAGACCAGTTGTAACTGTAACGACTGTATACTTGGGAGCTTCCTCTAAAATCTTAGAGAGAGATGTAACAGAAATAATTGAAGATTCTTTGTCGGGAATATCAGGAATAAGAGAAATTACATCTGAGAGCAGGGATGAATTATCAAAAATAAGAATAGAATTCACATTAGAAACAGACCTAGACACGGCAGCAAATGATGTAAGAGATAAAGTCTCAAGAGTAGCTGCTTTATTGCCCGCAGAGGCCGAATCTCCGAGAATTGCAAAATCTGATTCTGATGCTAGAGCGATAATGTGGATTGGTTTTTCTAGTGATATTCTAACCTCAATCCAGCTGAATGATTATCTTGATAGAAATGTCATAGATAGACTATCAATTCAGCCGGGAGTTGCATCAATTACAATAGGCGGAGAGAGAAAATATTCTGTCAGAGTCTGGATGCTGATAGAGAAATAGGTTTGAAATTAGATTCAAAATTAAAAACTCTTAATGAATATAACAAGATTGTTATTAAACACTATGGTGATTCCAAAGTATATCTTTCTGATGTAGCGAAAATTGAAATAGGACCGGAGTCTGATCGGGGATTTCTCAGAGCTAATAATAAAAGCGCTATAGGATTAGGCATTGTCAGACAAACTAAGTCAAATGTACTCGATGTTGCTAATAATATAAAAGCTGAACTAGATTTAATTAGACCATCATTACCTGAAAGTATAAATATGTCTATTGATTATGATCAATCAAAATTTGTAAATGAGTCTATCAGTGAGATAAGGTTTGCTCTTACTGTTTCAATGATTCTTGTTATTTTAATTATTTATTATTTTTTATCATCTAAAACTGCCACTATTATACCCGCAGTTACTATTCCAATATCTATTATTGGAACATTTTTTATAATTTATATATTTGGGTATTCTCTAAATGTACTGACATTCCTAGCATTAGTGTTAGCTATCGGTCTCATCGTAGATGACTCTATAGTTGTTATGGAAAATATTAAAAGGAGAATAGAGAATGGAGAGGATAACTATACTGCATCTATTAATGGTGCTAAACAAATCACTTTTGTAGTAATAGCTACCACTCTTGTTCTGGTCAGTGTCTTTCTACCTTTATCTTTTATGGGAGGTAAGACTGGAAGATTATTTATCGAGTTTGGTGTCGTATTATCTTTTGCTGTAATAATTTCAAGTTTTGTAGCTCTTACACTTACACCAATGATGTGTTCTAAAATTCTTGAGAAAAATCAGAAACACGAACAAAGAGAGTTATTTTCTAAATTCAAACGATTTTACGAATCATCTCTTCTTGCCTCTCAAAACAATACAAAGATAGTCTATAGTGTGACAATCATTTTTATAATAATCTCATTCCTTTTGTTTAAATTTATACCAAAAGAATTAGCACCATCAGAGGATAGGGGAATATTTATTGTATCAGTTAATGGTCCAGAAGGCTCTTCTCTAGATTATACGAATGGAATGGTAAAAAAAGTTGAAGATATATTATCTGATTATGTGGATAAAGGAGAAATAAAAACAGTTTTTGCAATTGTTGCTCCTGGCTTTTCTGGTGAGCCCGGTAATGTTAACTCAGCATTCATTTTCGCATCTCTAATGCCCTGGGAGGACAGATCAAGACATCAAAAGGATATAGTTCGTGAAATTTTTCCTAAATTAATATCAATGCCAGGTGCCATGATATTTACTATTAATCCTCCTAGTCTTGGACAAAGTCCATTCAAATCACCCGTAAGACTAGTCATTAGTGGAACCGATTATGATCAAGTTGGAGAGTGGGGAGAGACTATCAAAAATATATCTCAAGATATAGGACTCAGAAATGCTAGGATAGATTACAAAGTAGATAAACCAAGACTTAATCTTAAGGTTGACAGAGATGCTGCTTCAAATCTGGGTGTTTCTGCTGATGATATTGCAACATCTCTAGATGCATTATACGGCTCAAGGAAAGTGACAAATTATTCACTTGATGGAATAACTTACAACGTAATTTTAAAGGCTGATGAGGACTATCTCGTTGACGAATCCAATCTTGATAATATTTTTATCAAATCTAGCACTACGCAAAAGCTGATACCTCTGAGTAATTTGGTTAACAACAATCTTGAGGCTACCAGCAAAAGTTTAAAGAGAGTCAATAGGCTCCCATCAGTTACATTGTCTTCCTCAATCTCGCCAGGTTCATCACTCGGAGATACTTTAAACGACCTCATCAACGAATCAAGTAAGGTACTGCCATCAAATGCAAAAATATCTTTTGCAGGTGCATCTAAAGAGTATTTTGAGACTGGTTACAAGCTTGAGTTAACAATTCTAATGGCAATCTTGGTTGTTTATTTAGTACTATCTGCACAATTTGAAAGTTTTAGAAATCCATTAATTATAATTTTAACAGTTCCTATTACTATGACTGCCGGTATCTATTCTCTTTTTGTAACCGGGACGTCACTAAACGTTTACAGTCAAATAGGTTTCTTAATGCTAATTGGATTGATAGCAAAAAATGGCATACTTGTAGTAGAATTCGCAAATCAATTAATGGAGGATGGAATGAAAAAATCTCAGGCTATTATTGAATCATCACTCATAAGATTCAGGCCTGTTATTATGACAACACTATCAACACTGCTCGGTGCAATACCATTAATCTTGAGCACGGGAGCAGGAGCTGAGAGTCGCTTTGCTATGTCTGTAGTTGTTTTCGGAGGCATTGCTTTAGCATCCTTTATTACTTTGTATTTAATTCCAGCGTTGTATCTGTTAATTGAGAAGGATGATTAATTTTTAGGGATTATCTTTAAACCTTTCTGTTTAGAGTAATATGTTGATAAATCAATTATATCTTGTTCTGATAGACCAGCTGCAAAACCACTCATTATTGCATTTTGTCTCTCACCACTTTTATATGCATTCAATGAATGAATAAGGTAATTTTTATATTGACCAGCTAACCTTGGGTACAATTTATTTTCACTATTTCCATCACCACCATGACATGCGGAGCATGTAACAGATTTTTCTTTACCACGGTCATAGCTAGAATCAGCAATGACTTGATTACTGAAGATAAATGTTAAACTTATGATAAAAAAGTATTTACTCATTTCACTGATTCAAAATAGTTTGCTATATCAATGATATCCTGGTCAGACAATCCTGATGCATTTGCATGCATGGTGCCATGTTTTCTCTCTCCCTTTTGGTATGCTTTGAGCGCTGAGATTATATAGTCAGCATGTTGGCCCCCTAATTTTGGAACTTTGTAGGTAGGATATGTGTTGTTGTAACCCTCAATAGCATGACAACCAAGACAAGTCTCTGATTTTTCTCTTCCTGTATATTCATCAGCGTGTGAAATCGAAACGGATATGGCTAATATAGCAATGCTTTTGAGTATAGCTTTCATAAAATTTGTGGCATTATAGCATTAAATTTAAAAGAGATAAAATAAGATTTTTTTTGTATAATAATTTAGAACTCAAAATTAACTTAATTCAATAACAATGCCAATATACGAATATAAATGTGAAGATTGCGATAAAGTTTTCGAAGTTATACAAAAAATCTCGGAAAAAAAGCTTACTAAATGTAAGTGTAGTAAAAATGGCACTGTTCATCGAATGGTATCGTCGTCTGGTTTTAGGCTAAAAGGGTCCGGTTGGTATGAAACTGATTTTAAAACAAAAAAATCTGATACAAAAAAAACGGAAACATAAAATATGCAAAGATCTTATTGCGGTCTTATTGATCTCAAATCAGTTGAAGAAAATCTTGTAATAAAAGGTTGGGTCAATACTCGCAGAGACCATGGTGGAGTTATATTTATCGATTTAAGAGATCACACAGGGCTAGTACAAGTAGTTTTCAATCCAGAAGAGAGGGAAATATTCGAAGCTGCACAAGCTATACGTTCCGAATATGTGCTTGAGGTATGCGGGATAGTGAAAAAGAGACTAGATGGTACGGATAATCCTGAAATGTCTACCGGTAAGATAGAAATTGTTGCCAAGGACTTAACAATACTCAATACATCTAAAACCACACCCTTTAAAGTCAATGATGAGGCCACTAATGAAGACTTGAGATTACAATATAGGTATATCGACTTGAGAAGTACATACATGCAGGATAATTTAAGATTTAGATCAAAACTTTTTAGTACGATCAGAAATCATCTAAGTGACATGGAGTTTAATGAAATCGAAACACCTATTCTTACAAAACCAACACCTGAAGGAGCGAGAGATTATATTGTTCCAAGTAGAGTTCATAAAGGTAGTTTTTTTGCATTACCACAGTCACCACAACTATTTAAACAAATGCTAATGATGTCTGGTTTAGATAAATATTATCAAATAGCAAAATGTTTTCGTGATGAGGATTTGAGAGCAGATCGTCAGCCTGAATTTACACAGCTTGATATAGAGTGTTCGTTTTATAATGAAGAAGATATTATGCATTTATCTGAGTCATTGATGCAAAAGATATTTACGGAATTGATTGATAAGGATGTAACTTTAAAGTTTCCAAAAATTAGTTATAAGGAATCCATGGAACGATATGGTTGTGATAAACCCGACTTAAGAAATCCACTTCATCTAGTTGATATATCAGACTATCTTGTTAATACAGATTTCAAAGTATTCAAAGATTGTGTCAATAATTCTGATAAACGTATTGTTGCACTTAATATTCCAGGTGGCTCTAAATTAACTAGAAAGAATATTGATGACTACACTGATCTTGTTAAGACATTCGGAGCTAAAGGTTTAGCTTATTTTAAAGTTGAGGACTCAAATAACACTGACACAGGGATTAGCTCGCCAATCAAAAAGTTTTTAAGTTCTGAAGAAATAGATGCGATTATTAAATCCGTTCAACCATCTAGTGGCGACCTGATCTTTTTTTCAGCAGATACAGCAGATATTGTTAATAGCTCAATGTCAGCTTTGATCTCAAGAATTGGTTCCGATTTGAATCTATTAAAAAGTGGTTTTGAGTTTGCATGGATTATCGATTATCCGATGTTTGAATATGAAAAGGGGACTACAAATTTAACTTCTCTTCATCATCCATTTACATCCCCGGTCTCAAATGACCAAGATTTTAATGATCAGACGCTCTCACGCGCGTATGATCTAACACTTAATGGTAACGAAATTGGGGGTGGTTCAGTGCGTATTCATGAGAAGACAGAACAACTCAAAGTTTTTCAGGCACTTAAGCTTACTGATAGTGAGATAGAGAGTAAATTCGGTTTTTTTCTTAAGTCTTTGGAATACGGGTGTCCACCTCATGCAGGTATTGCCTTTGGCTTGGATAGAATAGTTATGTTATTAAGAGGCTTAAGCTCTATTAGAGATACCATTGCTTTTCCTAAGACACAATCTTCATCATGTCTTCTAACGGAAGCTCCAACTGAAATAGATTTAGAGCAACTAAAAGAACTTGCAATAAAAACCAATAAGCCAAAGACATGAATGAAAGTAACTATAAAAGAAGATTAGAAGAAGTTAAAAAATTTCTTGATGTCAATGATGCCAAGCTCATATCACACTATTATGTAGATAGTGAAATTCAGAGGCTTACAGAAGATACTGGAGGATGTGTGGCGGACTCACTTCAAATGGCTAAATTTGGTACCGAGCAAACAGAGAAAAACCTCATCATAGCAGGTGTTAGGTTCATGGGTGAGACAGCAAAAATACTTAATCCAGAAAAAAAAATATATGTTTTAGACAAAGATGCAACTTGTTCTCTTGATGACAGTTGTGATGTAGATGATTTTAAAAACTTTTGTGATAAATACCCTGATCGGGATATTGTTGTATACGCTAATACAAGTGCCGAGGTAAAAGCTATGTCTGATTGGGTAGTTACATCAAGTATAGCAATTCCACTTGTTGAAAACTTAGCAAGTCGTGGTAAGAAAATCATTTGGGCACCTGATAAATACTTAGGATCCTATATTCAAGATCAAACAGGAGTAGACATGATTATGTGGGATGGTGCGTGTGTAGTTCATGAAGAATACAAGACTATAGAGCTTAAAAAACTTATTCAAGAGTTAGGAGAGTGTGAAGTTCTAGTTCACCCTGAATCACCAAGGAGTATAATACAGCTCGCAGATGTTGTTGGGTCAACAACAAAGTTAATAAATGCATCTAAAATTAGCAAATCAAAAAATATTATAGTAGCTACTGAAAAAGGAATTTTCTATCAAATGAAAAAATTATCTCCTGAAAAAAATTTTTTTGAGGCTCCTACTGAAGGAGAAGGCGCAACATGTAAGAGTTGTGGCAGGGGCCCATGGATGCACCTCAATACATTTGATAAACTCATGAACGTAATTAACCAAAATAATGAGATATATCTTGATGAGAAAACAGTGGCACATGCGAAAAAATCAATCAATAGAATGATTGAGTTTGAGGATAAGTATTATCAAAAAAATAAGAGGGCATCATAATGGCTGGTCATAGTAAATGGGCTAATATTCAGCACCGAAAAAAAGCACAAGACAATAAAAGAGGAAAAGTTTTTACAAAGATAATTAGAGAGATTACTGTTGCTGTAAAACTTGCTGGACCTGATATTAGCAGTAATTCAAGATTGAGACTTGCTATGACGAAGGCTAATAAGAACAGTGTGCCCAAAGATACAATTGAGAGGGCTATTAAAAAGGGCTCTGGACAGAGCGATAGTTCTTTCGAGGAAATAACATATGAGGGATATGGCCCAAAAGGAATAGCAGTCATTATCGAATGTCTAACGGATAATAAAAACCGCACTGTCTCTGAAGTCAGGCATGCTCTAACTAAATATAACGGTAGCCTTGGCACCAAAGGGTCAGTCTCTCACTTATTCAAAAAAGTTGGGATTCTTACAGTTATTGACACAACAGAAGATGATCTAATAAATCTAATTGATGATGTGGAAATCCTAGATTATGAGCAAAACGGCAATGACTGTATTATCAATACTGAACCTACAAATTTATTTACAGTTAAAACCTTCTTTGAGTCTAAATCTATCAAAACGAAAGATGAGGAATTGATACTCGAACCAACAACAATGTGTGATATTGGTGAAAGCGATTTAGAGCAGGTTGAAATGTTTACAGATAATTTAGAGGATTTAGATGATGTTCAGAATATATATACGAACATTAATATAATATAAAATAGTAATGACAGTCATATTGGGAATTGATCCAGGAACAAACATCACAGGATACGGTATTATTAAGTTAGAGGAGTCTAAGCCTACCTATTTACATCATGAGATACTCAAAACTGGACTTAAAAATATGTACACACTTAAGTTATCATTGATTTACGATAATACCAAAAGATTAATAGAACAATATAAACCAGATGACATTGCATTAGAGTCTGTCTTTTTTAGTGTCAATGCAGGCACGGCTATAAAATTAGGTCAAGCACGAGGAGCAGCGCTGTCTGCATGCAGCGGAGAGCATAGAAACATTTACGAGTACAGCCCGAGAAGAGTCAAAATGATCATTACTGGCAACGGAGCCGCAGATAAGATGGAGGTTCAAAAGTTCGTCAAGAGAAAACTAAGATTAAGAAGGAAACTTGAAGAAGACGCCTCTGATGCTCTAGGAGTTGCACTGTGTCATGGAGTAACATCAACTGATACTCCAGATGATATTAAACCGATATAGTTATTTAGAATGGATACACTCATAATTAACGAAATTTTTTATTCCATACAAGGAGAGACTTCTCGTTCAGGGTTTCCTACAACTTTCGTCAGACTCACAGGATGTCCACTTAGATGTTCATATTGTGACACTGAATATGCATTTAAAAATGGATCAAAAATGTCATTCAATGAAATAGGTTCTGCTATAAAAAAAAATGACTCTAAGTATGTCACTGTGACTGGAGGAGAACCACTCGCACAGAAGGATGTAATCCCATTCTTGAAATATTTATGTGATATGAATTATTCTGTGTCTATTGAGACAAGCAATGCATATGATATTTCTGCTATTGATTCAAGGGTGTCAGTTATCTTAGATGTTAAAACTCCTGCCTCTCTTGAATCAGATAAAAATTTGATATCAAATTACAAAAAACTCAAACCCATTGATGAGATTAAATTTGTTATCTGTAATCTAGATGACTTTAATTGGGCAAGAGATTATATATCATTACATAATCTTGATATACTCTGTCCAATTTTATTTTCTCCATCATATGATGATATGCCAATATCTGAACTTGCAGATCTTATCCTTAAATATTCTGTGAATGTAAGACTTCAAGCACAACTTCATAAAACTATTTGGGGACCAGTTAATGGAAAATAAAAAAGCTCTGATATTATTCTCCGGAGGACTAGACTCTACGACTGTTCTTCATCATGCTCTATCCAAAGGTTATGACTGTACAGCTCTCACCATTGATTACAATCAAAGACATATTTATGAGGTCAAGTCTAGTCAAGAATATCTTAAAAAAGAAAACATAGATGGCTTAATTTTTAAAATCGATCTATCTCAAATAGGTGGTTCAGCATTAACTGACAATGAGGTCGAGGTGCCCATAGAATCTCAGCCTGGAATCCCAATAACATATGTTCCTGCTAGGAACACAATTTTTTTATCTATAGCATCAGCTTATGCAGAGAAACTATCAATCACTGAGATCTTTATTGGTGTTAATCAAATAGATTATTCAGGTTATCCTGATTGCAGACCTGAGTTTGTAGATAGTATTCAAAATACTATTAATCTTGGCACTAAAGTTGGCGTAACAGGCGGTTCAATCTTAATAAATGCACCGCTTATAAATATGGCAAAGGCAGAAATTATTCGTTACGGGATAGAATTGGGTATTGATTACTCCAGAACTGTTTCTTGTTATCAAGCGGACAGTGAGGGAAGAGCATGCGGGAAGTGCGACTCGTGCAAATTCCGAAAAGAAGGTTTTAAATTAGCAGGCATAAAGGACCCAACTAGATATAAAAATTGAAAATTTATTAAAAATATATAAACTGTGATTTTGTATATGGAAATAGCTACAACAATATTAATTTACACTTCTGTACTAGGGTTTATACTCGGTTATGTTGTCAATAAAACAAATTTCTGCACAATGGGTGCTGTATCGGATTTAGTTAACATAGGCGACTCTTCACGATTAAAAGCCTGGTTTCTTGCAATTACAGTTGCAATACTAGGCGTCACTTTTCTAGAATATACTGGAACAATGAATGCAAATGATTCAAGAATACCCTATCGTAACTCAGTCTTTTTCTGGCCTAGATATATTATTGGTGGAGTAATGTTCGGCATAGGGATGACTCTAGCAAGCGGCTGTGGAAATAAAATTCTTATTAGAATAGGCGGTGGAAACATAAAATCTATTTTTGTTTTAGTAATAGCAGGGTTCATGGCACTTCTTATGACCAGAACTGATTTCTATGGTTTGCTATTTCATAGTTGGATGAGCCCCATTAGTCCAGATCTAGCTAAAATCGGTATAAGTGACCAATCAATACAGACAATAATAGCTTCATTAATTGGTTTAGATAACAGTAGCATATTCATCTCATTGATAGTGCCATTATTGATCTGCGGAATCCTTCTTAAATATATCTTCTCGTCGGATAAAAAGCTTAGTAATGATAATCTCCTTTCTGGCATCGTCGTAGGATTAGTTGTGACCCTTGCCTGGTTGCTCACAGGGGGTGATCTAGGTCAATCATGGATAGAAAATAATGACTTTTTAGATACACCATATCCTGCTGTTGGTGTGCAATCATTTACTTTTATAAACCCTATGGGAGAGACACTTTTATTTACTAGTAATATATTTGATAATTTTTTCTTAACGTTTGGTGTAGCAGCATTATTATCAACAATCGCTGGTTCATTTGTGTACTCAATATTAAGTAATAATTTGAGAATAGAATGGTTCGCAAATAAACATGACTTTTTCAGACACATGATTGGTGGAATTTTGATTGGAATTGGCGGAGTACTC
>LULI01000801.1_pt1 | contig 11644 bp, 9 predicted proteins | sample 728191 | NCBI WGS metagenome assembly LULI01 (sample SAMN03860293, study PRJNA289734) | marine metagenome | biome: seawater column; feature: ocean; material: water; isolation source: Red Sea water column Station 169 - depth 50m | place: Saudi Arabia: Red Sea | collected 2011-10-15 | depth 50 m | reverse complement strand
ATATCCATTCTGTTTACTTTTGTTACTTTAGGCGTTAGCACACTTTCAATCGGAAATGGCAAATGATAATTTAATCCTGGTTGAGTAGTGTTAACAAATTTTCCAAATCTTAAAACCACACCTTGCTCATCAGGTAAAACTCTGTACAAACCACTTAATGCCCAGATAACAACTAATATTATTAATCCTAGTATGATGGGTTTTTTTCCACCTGCACTGCTTCCTGTAAATTTATTTATTGTGTCCTGTAATTTTTTAATTGCCTCATCTAAGTTGGGTGGAGTTGGGCCTCTTCTAAAACCTCCTCCATTTCCACCGCTTCCACCACTTCCACCACTTCCTGGCGGAGTGCCCCATGGGCTTTGATTTTTATAAATCGTCATTATGACATTCTATATAGTGTCTTTATGCTCAAAAACAAGGTAAGTGTATTTTTATGAACGATAAAAAAGTAGGTCTTAGTGACACAATGAAGGCAAAAACAGAGCCAAAAACCTTCAAAAGAAACCCTATTCCAGGTACTAAATTTACAATTGCTATTTCAAGCGCAAAAGGTGGTGTTGGAAAATCAACTTTTGCCACGAATTTGGCTTTAGCTTTAAAAAAAGTTGGTTGCAAAGTTGGAATTTTAGATGCGGATATCTATGGGCCATCTTTACCTAAATTATTTTCAATCAATGAAAAACCTGAAAGTGATGGTCAAATTTTAAAACCGATCTTCAAGTATGATATTCAATGCATGTCTATTGGATTTCTCACTGATGAACAAACTCCAATGATATGGCGAGGACCTATGGTAACGAGTGCAATAAAAACCTTTACCCAAAAAGTTGGATGGAAAGATTTAGACTTTATTATAGTTGATATGCCCCCAGGAACAGGAGATACTCAGCTAACTTTTGCACAAGAAATAAAAGTTGATGGTGCAATAATTGTGTCAACTCCTCAGGAGATAGCTCTTCAAGATGTTAAAAGAGGAATAAGAATGTTTGATAAATTAAAAGTGAATATCATTGGTTTAATAGATAATATGAGTCATTTTATTGGGGATGATGGTAAAAAATATACAATTTTCGGTGAGAATGGTGTTGAAAGAACAGCTAAAGAATTTGAAAAAAAATTTTTAGGTCAAATTCCAATTAATGCAGATGTAGGAAAATATGGAGATATGGGTATTCCTATTGTTGAAAAGGATCCAGATCATGAAATAACAAAAATTTATTTAGAATTTGCTGAGAAAATTAAACAATCTTATTTTTAATTTCAAAAGCTTCCATAAGTTCATTCCATTCTCTTTTTGAAAGTCCAGAATTATCGATATTTACATTTTCACCTTTTAATAACTTTTGAATAATAATTTTACCTTTGGCTGAAACTTCTGTCCCACCTACTCTATAATCCATAAAAGCATCATAGGTGATTGGAACCCATCTCTTTAATGTATCCAACATAATATCTGCATAAACTCTTATTTCGTATTGTGCATGATGATCTGCACGCAATCTTAAAAAATTCATTAAGTTAAGCAAATCTGTTTTCCAGTACCACTGTGTATATGTATTCAAAGTTAAGTTCATTCTCGCTAACTCCCTAGCTAGACCTTTTTTATTATCATCAATGGTAGATCCATCATATTTTTGATTTAGCATAGTCTCGTAGTTGTGATATGTTCTTTCTGCATCATTTTTTAAAAGTTCTAAAACTTCTTTTGCTTGTTCTCCTTCAATAACATCGCCTCGACCTTGCCTGTTTGCTATTGATTGTGCAGCTAAATTTTCTGGATCAGGTAAATAAAATTCTTTATCTAAAATTGAATACCTTGCCGAGTATTCATTTACATTTGCTGTACGATGTCTAATCCATTGTCTAGCTATAAATATTGGTAATTTGACATGATATTTAATCTCACACATTTCAAATGGAGTGCTATGCCAGTGACGCATCAGATACTTAATTAATCCACTATCTGTTGAAACTTGTTTAGTTCCCTTACCATATGAAACTCTTGCAGACTGAACAATTGAGCTATCATCCCCCATATAATCAATAACTCTTATAAATCCGTGATCTAAAGCTGGCAAAGCCTCATATAATATTTTTTCTAATTCTGGTTGGTTTTCCAACTATGACGATAAACGAATTTCGTAATAACCATTACGGACGTGGGGGCAGTACCCACCACCTCCACCATTTACAACTTAAGGGGGTGAATTAGGATCGACGGGTGTCTAAAAGTTGTTCTTTCGTTCGGTATTGCTCCGCCGTAACGGGCTAATTTATAAATGCTAACGAAAGTTATGCACTTGCAGCTTAATTAATTTATTAATTAAGTTACGGGGTTTGGGGCACCTGGCAACAGAACGCCCCTTTTTCAATAATATTATAATTAATGGTGCGGCCAGAGAGAATCGAACTCTCATGAGCTAGGCTCACACGGCCCTCAACCGTGCCTGTCTACCAATTTCAGCATGGCCGCAAATAATGCGTCAGATTAAATGAATGACAATTCTATTTCAAGTTGATAAGTTTTTATTATGGAATTCACAACTGAAGTAAAATTAGCAACTGATCCAATATATCAGAAGGTCTCAAAATCCATTCCAGAAATAGAATGGGCATTACATGCTCCATACATTTATAAAATAAATAAATTAAAAAAAGAAAAAAATGCTGTAATTCTTGCACATAATTATCAGACACCAGAAATATATCACGGTATCTCTGATTTCTCAGCTGACTCATTGGCTTTAGCAATTGAGGCCTCAAAAACTGAGGCGGATATTATCGTTATGTGTGGAGTACATTTCATGGCAGAAACTGCAAAACTAATGAGCCCAAACAAAAAAGTTTTGCTACCTGACATGAAGGCTGGTTGCTCTTTATCCTCATCAATAACAGGAGAAGATGTAAAAAATTTAAAAAAACGTTATCCAGGAGTTCCGGTAGTCTCATATGTTAACACTTCTGCAGACGTCAAAGCTGAAACTGATGTTTGTTGTACATCAGCAAATGCTGTTAAAATTGTAAATTCTTTAGGTGTAAAAAAAGTAATTTTCTTACCTGATGACTATTTGGCAAAATATGTTGCTTCTCAAACAGATGTGGAAATTATTTCTTGGAAAGGTACTTGTGAAGTTCATGAACAGTTTAATGATGAAGAAATAAATGAAATTAGAAAAAATAACCCAGGTATCAAAATTATTGCCCATCCAGAATGTCCGCCAGATGTAATACAGGCAAGTGATTTTGCTGGCTCAACTAGTGGAATGATTAAATATGTAAAGGATAACCAACCTGAAAAGGTTATGATGGTTACAGAATGCTCAATGAGTGACAATGTTCAAATTGACAATCCTAACGTAGAATTTATTAGACCGTGTAACTTATTATCCAATCAACCTGTAAGCTTGCTCTTAATGAAGATCTTTACCCTTCAGGAGACATAACAACAAATTTATTAAATAATAATTCAATTTCAAAAGTTAAGCTAATAAGTAATCAAAAAGGAATCATAGGAGGGTTAGAATTTGCTAAAGAAACTTTTAAATTATTAGACGAAAACATTAAATTTCACATAAAAAAAAAGGAAGGATCAAAAGTTACCAAAGGCTCTGTAATTGCTGTAATTGAAGGTAAAATTAAAAATATATTAATTGGAGAAAGAGTTGCTCTAAATTTTCTTTGTCATATTTCAGGGATTGCAACTAAGACCAATAAATTCGTAAAAAAAGTAGGTAAGAAAACAAAAATTTGTTGTACTAGAAAAACAATTCCAAATTTAAGGGTTATTCAGAAGTATGCTGTAAAACTAGGAGGTGGAACTAACCATAGATTTAATTTAAGTGATGAGTTTTTAATAAAAGATAATCATCTAGCCTCATCAAAAAAATTTGAAGAGATAGTGAAAAAAGCAATTAATACTAAAAAGGGAAGAAAAATTACTGTTGAGGTTGACAATTTAAAACAATTTAAAAGAATTAATGGACTAAAATTTAATACAGTTCTATTTGATAATATGAGCCCAAAAAATCTAAAAGTAGCTGTTAAGCATGCAAAAGGAAAATATGAGACTGAAGCCTCTGGAGGAGTAACTTTAAAAAACATAAAATATTTAGCCTCAACAAAAGTTGATAGAATATCAGTAGGTGAATTAACGCATAGTATCCAAGCTTTGGATATAAAATTAGAGATTTAATTTTTTTTTATTTGAGCTTGAGCTGCTGCTAATCTTGCAACTGGAACTCTGTAAGGTGAACAAGACACGTAATCTAATCCAGTTTTTACTCCATCATCAATTGATATAAAAGGATCAATATCAAAAATTTTGTTCTGTATATAATCATTAAGGAATTTTCCACTATCATCTCTACTAATTCCAAATGTAGTTTGGGTTAAATCATTTGTTCCAAAACTAAAAAATTCAGCATGTTTAGCGATTTCTTTTGCCTTTATTGCAGCTCTTGGCAATTCAATCATTGTTCCAACTAAAAATTCAATTTTAATTTTATTCTCATCTTGAACTTTTTTTGCTACCTTAATGACTAAATCTTTCATAATTTTTATTTCTGCTTCTGTTGAAACTAAAGGAATCATAATTTCTGGCATGGTCGATTGAATTTTTTGTTTTTTACATTCCACTAAAGCCTCAAAAATTGCAGTACACTGCATCTCATAAATTTCGGGGAATGAAATTGCTAATCTACAACCTCTGTGACCTAGCATGGGATTTTGTTCATGAAGTTCGGAAATTCTAACTTCAAGTTCTTTAACAGGAATATTTAGTGAAACTGCAACATCATTAATTTCGTTTTTACTTTTTGGCAAAAATTCATGAAGTGGTGGATCAAGCAACCTTACTGTTACTGGTAAACCTCTCATTATTTTAAATATTTCAATAAAATCTTTTTTTTGATACGGCAATAGCTTTTTGAGTGCATTAGATCGATCTTCAATTGTTTTTGATAATATCATTTCTCTTACTGATAAAATTCTTTTTTCGTCAAAAAACATATGTTCAGTTCTACATAAACCAATACCTTCTGCACCAAATTCTCTAGCAGTTTTACTATCTAATGGCGTCTCTGAATTAGTTCTAATTTTTAATTTTCTAAAATCATCAGACCAACTCATTATTTTTGAGAAATCACCTGATATTTCCGGTTTAACTGTTTTAACCTCTCCAATAATTATTCTACCTGTTGAACCATCAATTGTAATTAGTTCTCCCTCTTTAATTACTTTATTTTTTGTTTTGAATAATTTTTTTTCATAATTAATTTCTATTTCACTAGATCCAGAAACACAGGGTCGTCCCATTCCTCTAGCAACTACTGCAGCATGACTTGTCATACCTCCTCTTGATGTCAGTATTCCTTTTGCTGCATGCATACCATGTATATCTTCTGGTGAAGTTTCTACACGAACTAATATTGTACTTTGCATCATACTATTTAGTCTTTCAGCCTCCTCAGACGTGAAAACAACTTTTCCACTTGCAGCTCCAGGCGATGCAGGCAATCCTAACGCAATTACTTCTAAGTTTGCTTTCTCATCTAAAGTTGGATGAAGCAAAGTGTCTAAAGAACTTGGTTCTATTCGCAATATTGCATCTTTTTTGGTAATCAACTTTTCTTTAACCATATCTACAGCTATTTTAACAGCAGACTTAGCTGTTCGTTTTCCAGAGCGCGTTTGAAGCATCCAAAGTTTTTTATTTTCAACAGTAAACTCCACGTCCTGCATATCTTTGTAATGTTTTTCTAACTTATTTAAAATATTTTTAAGTTGCTTGTATGCCTCTGGCATTGTCTCTTCCATTGACTTAAGAGTTTCTTTTGATTCTACTCTGGCTTTTTTTGTTATATGTTGGGGTGTTCTGGTTCCAGCAACCACATCCTCTCCTTGTGCATTTATTAAATATTCTCCATAAATATTTTTTGATCCATCTGATGGGTTTCTAGTAAATACTACACCAGTTGCACAATCATTTCCCATATTTCCAAAAACCATTGATTGTACATTAACTGCTGTACCCCAATGGGACGGTATTTGATTTAATTTTCTATAGACTTTTGCTCTGTTACTTTCCCAAGATAAAAATACAGCACTTATAGCTCCCACCAGTTGTTCTTTGACATTTTGAGGAAAATCTTTTTTTGTTTTTTCTTTTACAGTGTTTTTAAAATCTTTTATTAAAGCTTCCCAGTCATACTCGTCTAATTCTGTGTCTAGTAATACTCCTTTTGTTAACTTATAGTTCTCGATTATATCCTCAAAGTGATAAGCTTCGATTCCCAACACAACATTGGAATACATTTGAATAAAACGCCTATAACTGTCATTTGCAAACCTTAAATTTGAAGTTTTTTTTGCAAGTGCTATTACCGTATTATCATTTAGGCCTAGATTTAAAATTGTATCCATCATACCAGGCATAGAAACCCTAGCTCCAGATCTTACAGAAACAAGGAGAGGATTTTTTATATCTCCAAATTTTTTTCCTGTGTCTTTTTCAATAAATTTTACTTCTTTATTTATTTCATTAAGTATTTTTTTATTTAATTTTTTTTTATTCTTATAAAACAAATTACATACCTCAGTAGATATTGTAAAACCAGGGGGTACAGGTAGCCCCATTCTTCCCATTTCAGAAAGGTTTGCACCTTTGCCACCAAGAATATTTTTTGGTAGTTTAATTTTTTTTATTTCATTTGATTTAAAATTAAATATATTTTTTTTCATACTAGGCTTCTATTTTTGAAAAATTAAAATAATTATCAAAAGTTTTACACAACATATTTAATAATTCTAATCTATTTTTTTTAATTATTATATCTTCGTCGTTAACAATAACATTATCGAAAAAATCGTTTACCTCATTCTTAATACTTGATAAAATTTTAAGACTTTCCTCGTAATTTTCATCTTTCCCAATACTCAAAAAATATTTTCTTATATCATTTATTTTTTTATATAATTTTTTCTCATAATCATTTTTAAATAAACCTGGATCTGCAAAACCAAGAGTTTCAATAGATATCTTTTCTTCAGTATTTAATATATTTGAAGATCTTTTGTATACTGCAATAGTTTCAAAACCGATTTCTTTTTTAATATTTTTATTTAAACATAAAGATTTCTTATAAGCCTTTAATAAATCATCTAATCCAAGCAAAAATGTTGAGCTTTCAATTATATCTTGTCTTATTTTTTTTTCTTTTAAATAATTTTTTAATCTCTCAATTATGAAATCGCTTAATTCGTTTTGTATCTTTTTGGTGTCAAAATCATAGCCCTGATCTCTATATGCTGAACAAGTGTAAACAATTAAATCTTTTAATTTGATTTTTGTTTCATTTTCAACAATTAATCTGACAAGACTTATAGCCATTCTTCTTATGGCATATGGGTCTTTTGAACTAGTAGGTTTCAGATTTATTCCAAAAAAACCTACTAATGAATCTAGTTTATCGCTTAAAGATAAAGCAACACTGTACATTTTTTTTGGTAGTTTGCTTTCCATGCCGTTAGGCAAATATTGTTCAGATACAGCAAGACAAACTTCTTTATCAAACCCTTGAAACTTTGCAAAGTGACCACCAACAATACCTTGGAGTTCTGGAAATTCTCCAACAAGATCAGACATTAAATCAACTTTACAAATTGATGAAGCTATTTCAATTTTATCTTTACTAATTAAAAAATCATCAGAAATTAATGATGATAACTTTCTCATTCGTTGAATTTTATCAAAGTAGGATCCTAAACCTTTAAAATAATTTATATTTTTCAATTTATCTACTTGTTTAACTAAATTTTGAGTTTTATTTTTTTCCCAAAAAAACTCAGCATCGCTTAATCTTGCCTCAATCACTCTCTCATTTCCTAATTTAACAAACCCTTTAGTGTCTTTTATATCTGAAACTACAAAAAAATTATTTGTAAGATTATTTTTTTTATCAAAAGTTGGTAAATATTTTTGATGACTCTGCATAGTCGTAATCAATATTTCACTAGGTACATTCAAAAATTTTTTGTCAAAATCACAAATAATTACTGCTGGCTTTTCAACTATATTTACTATTTCATCTATAAGCCTTTCATTCTGTTCGATTTTTAAATTTTTTTTATTAATTATTTCATTAATCTTATTCTGTATTATTTTTTTTCTTAAATCTTGATCAATTAAAACACCCTTTTGTTTAAAAAATTTTATATACGATTTAAAGTCGTTAAAAATTTTTAAACCTTCTTCTAGTGATTTATCTGTAAAAGTTTTGTTAGAACTATTTATGTGGTTAAAAACAAAATTAAGAGGTTTTTTATTAAATATTGCTAAAATGGATTTAAGAGGTCTTCCCCAGTAAAGATCATAATTTGCCCATTTCATAGATTTATTCCAAGTTATCTTTGTTAAGATTTCACTTAAATTTTTTTCTAATAAATCTGAAACTTTTATTTTTCTAGACTCTTTTTTAAAAAAGTAGAATTCACCTTTCTCAGTACTTTTTGTAAAAATTTTTTCTAATGTTGTATTGTTTGATCTAATAAATCCCTCTAAAGCTTCTTCGGGAGCATTAACATTTGGACCTCTTATTTCCTCTGAGTTGAGTTTAATTTCATTAGGGATTTTATCAATATGGAGAACTAGTCTATTTGGTGTTGAATAAACATTGAAATTTTCATTAAATTTAATTTGGTTATCAATAAAAAAATTTTTAATATTTTTTTTTAACTCATTCCTTGCATTTATCTGAAGCTTTGCAGGAATTTCCTCACTAAATAGCTCTACAAATAATTCTGACATTAACTTTGGCTTTCAATCCAAACTTTCCCAATTGATTTAGTTAGTTCCCTTATTCTTGCAATATATTCAGCTCTTTGTGCTACACTAATCACCCCTCTAGCATCTAGAATATTAAACACATGGCTACATTTTAAACATTGATCGTATGCTGGAAGTGAAATTTTTTTTTCAACTAATAATTTTGTCTCCTCTTCAAGCATTTCAAATATTTTAAATAAATTATCAGTGTTGGCATATTCAAAATTATATGCTGAAAATTCCTTCTCTGACTTATGAAAAACATCTTTGTAAGTTATTCCTTCATCATTCCAAATTAAGTCAAAAACACTTTTTTTGTTTTGAATAAACATACACAATCTCTCTAATCCATATGTAATTTCGACAGATACAGGTTTACATTCAACTCCAGCCATTTGTTGGAAGTAGGTAAATTGCGTTACTTCCATACCATCACACCAAACTTCCCATCCAAGGCCTGCTGCTCCAAGAGTAGGACTTTCCCAGTCATCTTCAACAAATCTTATATCGTGTTCCTCATAATTAATACCTATTGATGACAGGCTATTTAAATACATCTTTTTTATTTCTTTTGGCGAGGGTTTAATTAATACTTGGAACTGATAGTAATGTTGTAATCTATTGGGGTTGTCACCATATCTTCCGTCAGTCGGTCTACGTGATGGTTGAACATATGCAGTTTTCCATGGTTTTGGACCAAGCGATCTTAGAGTGGTTGCAGGATGAAAAGTTCCAGCTCCTACCTCTAGATCATACGGTTGTAATATTACACAACCTTTTTTTGACCAGTACTTTTGTAAATTAAAGATTGTGTCTTGAAAAGATAAAGTTTTTTTTTTTGTTTTATAGACCATACCTTTGCCAGATTGATCTTTCTTCTAATAAACTGATTACTTTATCAGTATAATTTTCTGAGGATGATAATTTTTTTGACAACCACCCTTTACTTTTTTCAAATTTCTTAATCTCAATTTGATCTCCATATTTTTCTCTTAATATTTGTTCTGCATTACCCAAACCATCTATTAAACCTAATTCTTTTGCTTTTTTTCCAGCCCAAAACTCACCTGAAAAAAGTTCAATTCCAGAGTTTTTGTTTAGTTTTTCTTTTCTACTCTCCTCAACGACATCGATAAAGTCCTGATGAATTTCTAATTGAATATTTTTTAACCGATTTATATCCTCTTCTTTTTCATCAAGAAAAGGGTCTAAAGTACTTTTATTCTTTCCTGCTGTATATACTCTTCTTTGAACTCCAATTTTTTCTATAAAGTTTTTAAATCCGAATGATGCAGAAATAACGCCAATTGATCCTATTATCGAACTTGAGTTTGCATATATCTCATCACCAGCACAAGCGATCAGGTATCCACCGGATGCAGCCACATCTTCAGCAAAGACAATCACTTTTTTTTTTGTTTTTTTTGATTGTTCCTTAATAAGTTTATATATCAGATGTGATTGAACTGGCGATCCTCCTGGTGAGTTTATTGTAATAGCGACTACTAATGCTTTTTTTAGTGAGAAAGCTTTTTTAATTATTTCTTCCTGGCTTGAATAATCTATTCCTTGTCTAAATTTTCCAGCATTTCCTATAACTCCAGATAGTTTAAGATGGCTAATAACTTTTTTTTTTTTAAAAAATGAAAACATTAAAATTTTTATAAGTTTTTTAAATATATTATAAACCCTAGTTATAATTAAAGAATAAGGTGCGTCAATTGATAAGTATATTAATAATTTGTATATAATAGTTTTAAAACATGGGAACTGTAATACAGCTTAAAAAACAAATTAATAATTCTTATACTGACTTAAAAAACTCAGTTGAAGATAAGTTGATTCTAGTTGAAGAAAAAATTAATTCCAGATTAGCAAGTAAAGTTGAGTTAGTTCAAAAGATGACAAAATATCATTTAAGCACTGGAGGTAAAAGACTTAGAGCTCTATTAACATTGCAATGCTCAAAAATTTGTGGATACGAGAAAGGATTAAGAGATGTTAATCTGGCTGCATGTGTTGAATTAATCCATGCAGCAACTTTAATGCACGATGATGTAATTGATAACTCTAAAATTAGAAGAGGAAAAAAGACCTTAAATAAAATCTGGGGAAATCACTCATCAATTTTAGTAGGTGATTATCTCTTAAGCAAATGTTTTGAAATGATGGTTGAAGATGGAAATTTAGAATTACTTAAACTTTTGGCTAACACATCATCAGAAATTGCTCAAGGTGAAGTTCTGCAATTGCAACACAATAAAGAAATAGACATGTTAGAGGAGACATATCTTAATATTATTTCCTCAAAGACTGCATCATTATTTGCAGCAGCTACTAAAGTTGGTGCAATTATTTCAGAAAAAGATTTAAAATTTAAAAATGCTTTAGAATTTTATGGAAAAAATCTAGGTCTCACATTTCAAATTGCAGATGACACATTAGATTATAATTCTGAATTAAAATTATTTGGAAAAAACATTGGTAATGATTTTTATGAGGGAAAAGTAACTTTACCTATAATTCTTCTTTATCAAAAATTAGATGATGTTGAAAAAGAAAAATTAAAATCTTTATTTGAAAAACAAATTCGTGAAAAGAAAGATTTAGAATATGTTCTAAGTCTAATAAAAAAAAATAACATAATTAAAGAGTGTTATAAAAAAGCAGAGCATTATATAAATTTAGCTTCTAATTCTTTAAGTGTATTTGAGGAGTCTAATGAAAAAAATGTGCTTAAAAATTTAACATCTTTTAGTATAGAGAGAAATTTCTAAGGGCTTAGCAATACTTTTTTCCAACTTTGAGGTTTTTTAATAT
>LULI01001220.1_pt1 | contig 11672 bp, 11 predicted proteins | sample 728191 | NCBI WGS metagenome assembly LULI01 (sample SAMN03860293, study PRJNA289734) | marine metagenome | biome: seawater column; feature: ocean; material: water; isolation source: Red Sea water column Station 169 - depth 50m | place: Saudi Arabia: Red Sea | collected 2011-10-15 | depth 50 m | reverse complement strand
GGATAAAATCTCCTCTCTGGGTAAAGTTTCAGAATTCTATCTTCCTCTTGAAAAGAAAATGTCACCCTATCGCCGTAATAGTTATCTTCTTGAACTGATAGGGTATTTTCTAATGTGATTTTTGAAGAACCCAATAAAACTGATTCATTTTTTTGCAAAACGAATTCCTTTTCCACAGAATTTAAAGAAGAGATAGTAATGCCGAAAGTAAGAATTGCTAATCCCAGATGTCCTGCAATCATAGAAAAGTTATTGTTACGTTGAGAGTGAAAGCTCTTGAAGGCTAAAAAACCTAACGATTGAATTAACATCAAGACGATTGCGTTGCCGACAAATTCGTAAAAAGAAAAAGAGAAGAATAAATATGAGACTAAATAGCTCAGGACAATGCTTGAAATTATGATTATTCCAATTGAATTTAAATTATCTATTTTATTTCCTCCCCACTTAGTTAAAGGCCCGATTGCTTGAAAGAATAGTAAGATCAAAGCAAAAGGAACGGTAACCAAATTGAAATATGGAGCTCCAACAGTAATTTGGTCTCCACCTGAAAAAATCTCGTAGATAATTGGGTAAATGGTGCCAAGCAGAACTATTGCCGATAAAGTCACTAAAAAAGCATTATTTATAAAAAACATAAACTCTTTGGAATAAATTCCCATGTCAGTTTTTAAACCTTTTCTATCACTTTTCAAAAAAAATAAAGAAAATCCAAGAATAACTATCACAAAACAAATTAATAACAGAAAAATACCTCTGTCAGGATCCAGTGCAAATGAGTGAACAGAAGTAATAATGCCCGACCTAACAAGAAACATCCCCAATAGGCTGCCTGCTAGCGAGAGGATTGTTAGAGCAAGAGTCCAATTGATAAAAATTTGTCTAGCGTTGGTTGCTATCGATGAATGAATTAAAGCAGTGCACAACAACCAAGGTACTAGTGCAGAGTTTTCTACCGGATCCCAAAACCACCAGCCTCCCCATCCAAGTTCATAATAGGCCCACCAACTGCCTAAGGAAATTCCCAGAGTGAGGAAAGACCACGAAACAACAGACCATGAGCGTATTGGTTCCAGTTGTTTAACCTTTTCCTGATTTAAAAGAAAATTCATAGCTATACCGAATGGAATAACTAATCCAGCGTATCCCATGTAGAGCATTGGAGGATGAATTGTAAAGGCAAAATCTTGAAGCAATGGGTTGAGATCCGAACCAGATATTGAAGAAATGGGCAGCAACCTTTCGAATGGATTGGAAAGAAAAACCGTGAAAGCAAGCAACGCAAATAAAACAATGTTCATAAAAGCAGATGAATATTTTTGATCCTCATTAAAAAAAACAAAGACTAGGATCCATCCAGCCAAAATAAGAAGAAATAGTAATAATGATCCTTCATGTCCACCCCACAGTGCAGCAAATTTGTAATAAATTGGTAAATTAGGATTCGAGTTAGTGGCTACATAAAGAACACTAAAATCATCAGTCAAAAAAGATATTTCAAGAGCTATAAAGCTCAGAAAGATGGCTAAAAAAGTAACCAAGCTGGCTGATAAAAAAAATCTTTTGTCTTTTGGAGGGTAGATAAAGGCAATACTGATTAATAAAAGGCTATTAATCATTGAGAAAATTAAAAGAAAATTTCCAAGCTCAGGAATCATTTACAAGCGCCTTTTTTACTTCTTTTGGAATGTAATTTTCATCATGTTTAGCTAATATTTCTTTGGCATAAAAGATTCCATCAGAATAATCATAGAAGCCTCGAGCAATAACACCTGAGTTTTCTTTGAATAAATTAGGAAGAATGCCCTCATAATAGACTTCTATAGAATTTTCTAAATCTGTTACAAGAAAATTCGTCTTTAGACTGTCTTTACTAATCTTTATTGAGTCTTCTTGGACAAGGCCCCCTATTCTCAGACTATCTTTATTAATAATTTTTGAACTTGTTAGATCTGATGGCGTGTAATAGAAATCGACATTTTCATTCATTGCTAAAACTATGAAAATAAAGGCCACAGATAAACTAGCAACCAAAGAGGACACGAAAATAACTCTATTCCTTCTTTTTGTTCTCATTTTATTTTTTCTTTGAATTTTTTTAATCCAAACAATGCGATTGAAGAAGTAATCAAAAAAATAATTAAGCTCACAATCAGGACTATTTGTAGTTCGAAGATCATCTCTTTTCTATAAAAATTTCTTTTACCCAGTTATGTGAAATCTCTCTTTTAAGAATTTCAACTTGCATTTTGCGCATTCCAATTGCCGTCACATACAAATAAAAACCAAATATAGAAATCAGCAACGGAATCAACATTTCATTATCAATACTTGAACCCGACAAAGTTATAGAGGCAGACTGATGGAGAGTATTCCACCATTCAACAGACAACTTAATAATTGGAAGATTAATTCCTCCAATCAATACAACAATAGACACAGCTTGATCAGTAGAAGCTCTCCTATCGAAGCTAGAAAAGAGACTGATTATTGCTAAATATAAAATTAATAAAATTAGAGTTGAAGTTAATCTTGCATCCCAAACCCACCAAGTTCCCCAAGTGGGCTGACCCCAAACTGCCCCAGTAAATAGAGCTAAAAAAGTGAATATAGCTCCTAAAGGGGCCATAGAAATCATGAACACACTCGCCATCTTAATTCGCCATATGAGATATGTGATTGAAGCAATAACCATTGTGTAATAGATAGACTGAGCAACTGAAGCTGCAGGAACATGAAGGTATATGATTCTGTAAACCTCGCCTTGGGTAACGTCTACTGGCGAGAAGAAAACTCCCCAAAGAACTCCGAGAAGTATTATTAAAATAGATAACAGAAATAAATAAGGAAAACTTATTTGAGCGATCTTAAAAAAATAAGGGAATGAAATTAATTGATTAAATAATTGTCTCATCTTACTCAAAGTGAAGTCTGATGGCTCCTAGGCAGGAAGCGATAAGAATCGGTATGGAAAAAAATAAAAAGGCGGCAAGTAAAAAAATGTAAAAAAATAATTCTTCATTTTTATAGGACTGTATAGCAAGTATTCCCAGAATTAATGCTGGTAAACACATCGGAATAACAATTGATGATCCCACAATATTTCCTCTTTCAAGAGTCAGTGCTCCTGCTAAGGCACCAAACATAGATAGTATTGGGGTTCCTAAAAATAACGTTAAGGCCAGAATCAATGCAGCATCGAAAGGGAGATAAAGCATAAATGAAGTTAGTAAAGATAAAAAAATTAAAGGAAGCGATGAAAAGTACCAATTTACAAAAATTTTAATGCTGGCCCAAAGAAATAATGATTTTCCAGATGCTAGAACTAAATCAAGCGATCCGTCTTTGTAGTCCTCATTAAAAATAAATTGATGAGACAATAAATTTGCTAATAGTATCGATATCCAAATTATTCCTGCTGAGAGTTCTGCAAGCTTCTCTTCATCGGATCCAAAAGCTAAAGGATAAAGTGTAATCGTAATTAAAAAAAATACGATTGGTCCAAGAAAAGATGATGATCTAGACAAATATACTTTTGAGTCCCTTTGGAAAGTTTTAAAATAAAAACTCTTCACAGCACTAGCTCCCTGCTTGAAATATTATGATCCTCGTGAGAAGTAAAAATGACGGATGATCCTCTGTTTTGATGGTCTCTTATAGTATTCTCAATCAATTCAATCCCTTTTTTATCTAAGTTTGCAAATGGTTCGTCCAGAAGAAAGAGATCGTTTTTGGATAAGAATAGCTGCACCAAGGAGACCTTTTTTCTTTGGCCTTGGGAGAGATTAAATAATTTAGTTTCTTTCATTGAATTCAATTCAAACAATTTCAAAGCTTCGCTTAATGAATCAACTTCTGAATTAAAACGATAGTCTAATAAAAGGTTATCTTTAACTGATAAAGAATCTTTTAAGCCCAAGTTGTGCCCTAAGAAGAATACATTTTTAGCTGTGGAAAGGACTTTTCCTTGAAAGTTGTTTAATATTCCGCTTAAGATTTTTAAAAGAGTTGATTTTCCAGATCCATTTTCACCTTTGAGATGAATAATTTCGGAGGGATTTACTTCGAAATTAAGATTTTCAAGTAGAGGAAAATCATTGAAAGAGTAAGATAAATTTTCAACTTTTATCAATTTTTTATAACCAAAATAGCTTAAATAGTTGATAATTATAACGATTTTGTAAATTTAGTTCATATGATGAAAAATAAATTTGGAAAGAGAATAAGTATAGAACAGGTAGAAGAAGGAAATTCTTTAATGCCTAAGTTTGATGACAACGGTTTGATACCAGTAATAACGGTAGAAAGCGGCACAGAATTGATACTGATGCATGGTTATATGAATGAAGAATCGCTTGATTTGAGTATCGATACAAACTTAGCTCACTATTGGTCAAGAAGCAGAAAGAAGATATGGAAAAAAGGAGAAACTAGTGGCCAATTTCAGCATATAAAAGAAATATTAATCGATGATGATCAAGACTGTTTAATAATAAAGGTTGAATTAGATGGTCTTGGAGCAAGTTGTCATGTCGGCTATAAGTCTTGTTTTTACAGAAAGGTTGATAAAGATTTAAGTCTTGAATTTATTGAAAAAGAAAAGGTTTTTGATCCTGAAGAAGTTTATGAAGGAGAAGAAAACCCAACTATTTTATAGCCCTTGTAGTTTAATTGGATAAAACGGCCGCCTCCTAAGTGGCAGCTCTAGGTTCGATTCCTAGCAGGGGCACCAATTGATTTCCATAAAAAAATCCCTCTTAATTAAAAAGAGGGATTTTTTTAGGCAGCTTAAGATGCTTTGTCTAAAGCTTGAGAAATGTCGGCAATGATATCGTCGACATGTTCAATACCAATTGAAAGCCTCACATATCCGGGGGTAACCCCAGCAGACAATTGTTCCTCAGGGGCTAATTGACTGTGAGTTGTTGTAGCCGGATGAATTGCTAAAGATCTAGAATCACCAATATTAGCTACATGGTACAAAAGCTCTAATGAATCAATAAATTTACTTCCAGCTTCCTTGCCTCCAGGAAGTTCAAAGCCAATTAAAGCTCCGTAACCGCCTTTCATGTATTTGTCAGCTTTTTCTCTTTCTGCGCCCTCAAAAAGCCCAGGATAAGTAACTGATTGAACTTTATCGTTATTTTCTAAGAATTCAGCGACAGCTTGCGCATTTTTAGCGTGTTCACGCATTCTTAGTGGAAGGGTTTCCAATCCTTGAATAAACATCCAAGCACTGAAAGGACTCATAGCTCCACCGAGATCCCTTAGCAAAGTAGTTCTTAGTTTCAGAAGATATGCAAATGGTAGTCCCATTGTTTTGGTAACTTCGTTTAGGATTTGGTGGATTTAAAAATGAAGCCTTTAAAACGATAAAAGGTATCAAAAAAAATGAGCAAAGAAATGTTACAATTGATATTGAAGGAAAGAAAGTTGATTATCAAGTTTTTGTACATAAGGTTGAAAAGCAAATCATTCCAAAATTAGATAATAAATTTGCTGCACAGGTTGAGCCAGAGCTTAAAACATTAAAACAGCTTAAAGAAAAAATAAATGATAATATATCTCAAAGTTTTGAAAACGAGCATTCCAAAGAAGTAAATAATGCAATTATCAATTATTTTGTAGACAAAACTAAATTGGACGCACCTGAATCAATGATTCAAAATTATTTGGATCAGTTGGATCAACAAAACGAACTTCGATACCCATTTCTTTTAAATTATTCTTGAATTGATTATAAGTACCACCGTATAGGTGCGCAGATGAAACAATGTTATCCCCTGCTCTGGCAACGTTTTGAATTGAGTATGCAGAAGCAGTTTGACCGGAAGCAACCGCTAAACCAGCAACACCGCCATCCAAAGCAGCCATTCTTTGCTCAAGAACATCGCAAGTTGGATTCATTATTCTTGTATAAATATTTCCAAACTCTTGTAATCCAAATAAGCTAGCTGCGTGAGCAGTATCATTGAATTGATAACTAGTAGTTTGATGAATTGGAACAGCTACTGATCCAGTATTTTCATCGTTTCTCCATCCAGTATGAAGAGCTATGGTTTCTAAATTTTTTCCTTCATATGACATTTTTATCTCCAAAAAAAACCTGCTTGTTTTGCTAAGCAGGTTTGAAAATCCTGTTTAGCTAATTTTTTAAAGCGTCAGCAAGTCGGTTAAATCAACGCTATGAATTCGATGATACACAATTTTATTTATAAAAGGTATATTTAATTCTATGAATAAAGAAACACTCAAAACAGAAAAAATAGATAAATCATTATTAATTACTTTCACTAGACCAGACGAAATGAATACATTCAGTGGAAAAATGATGGTTGAAATTATGGAAACTTTAGACGAAGCAGAATCTGATGATTCTGTGCGTTCTGTTATTTTTACCGGCTCGGGCAGAGCTTACTGTGCTGGTGCTGATCTTTCTCAGGGAGAAAAAACGTTCGATTGGTCAAAAAGAGATTCAAAAGTTAATGGAGTTGCAAGAGATACTGGCGGAATGCTCACTTTGAAACTATACGATTTTAAAAAACCCATCATTGCTGCGATTAATGGATCTGCAGTTGGTGTAGGAGTCACTATGACGCTCCCGATGGATGTTCGAATTGCATCCGATAACGCAAAGTTTGGATTTGTCTTTGCAAAAAGAGGCATAGTGCCAGAAGCATGTTCCTCTTGGTTTCTACCTAGAATTGTGGGAGTTAGCCAATCATTGGAATGGATGATGTCAGGAGAAGTATTTTCTGCAGAAGAAGCTCTTAAAGGAAAATTAATCAGAGAAGTTACTAGTCAAGAAAATCTGGTGCCAAGAGCATTAGAGATAGCCCAAAAGTTTTCAGATAAGACCTCAGCAGTTTCTGTCAGTTTAACCAGACAAATGGTATGGAAAATGTTGGGAGAAAAACATCCTATGTCAGCTCATAAAATAGACTCAAGGGGAGTGTATTATTTGGGAAGAAGTAATGATGTTGCAGAGGGAATCTCTTCTTTTCTAGAGAAAAGAGATCCTGAATTCTCAGATACAGTTTCCAAAAATATGCCTGAATATTATCCATGGTGGCAGGAAGAAGAATTTGAGTAAATGACATGAATTGGAAGAGCGATGTTGAGGAGCTTAAGCTAAGAAATAAATTAGCTAAATCTCAAGGCGGTACAGAGGCAATAAAGCTTCAGCATGCTAAAGGTAGATTAACTTTAAGAGAAAGAATAGATCTTTTATTAGATAAAAGTTCTTTCGATGAAGTCGGAAAAATAGCTGGGGATGCAGAAAAAGACGATAAAGGAGAAATATCAGATTTCACTCCCTCAAACTTCGTTCTTGGATTTGGCAAAATTGATGGCAGGCAAGTTCTAGTCGGAGGAGAAGACTTTACCGTCAAAGGTGGCTCGCCAAATCCAGTTGGACTAAGAAAAAGTGTTTATACAGAGGATTTAGCTCTTCAATATAAAGTGCCTCTAATAAGACTCCATGAAGGAGGAGGAGGATCGGTGAAGGGATCTTCAGGAAAAAAATCTTACGGTGATCCGGTGTTCTCTAAGTCAAGATTTTTATCTGTAGCTAAAACATTAAAAGAAGTTCCTGTTGCAACCGCTGCCTTAGGTCCTGTCGCAGGACTACCTGCTTCTAGATTCGTTGCATCACATTTTAGAGTGATGACCAAAAAAACTGCGCAAGTTCTTATTGCAGGGCCAAAAGTCGTCGAAAGAGCTTTTGGTACTGAGCTTACCAAAGAAGAATTAGGAGGGTCTGAAGTTCATAAATCAAATGGAGTGGTGGATAACATTGTAGATACCGAATAAGAGGCGTTGAATCAGATAAGGAAATTTATAAGTTATTTTCCTCAAAACCGATACGAAATAGCCCAGCGCGTTCTAAATGAGGATGATATTGAAAGAAAAGATCAAGATCTTTTGGATGCTATCCCTGAAGATAGATCCAGAACCTATGATATGAGAAAGATTCTTTCAGGAGTGGTTGATAGAGATAGCCTTTTTGAGATTACCCCCTATTTTGGAAGAGGCATGATTACAGCTTTTGCAAGACTGAATGGATTTTCTGTAGGAATCTTTGCAAATGATCCAAATTTTTATGCTGGGTCAATGACTGCAGATAATGCCAAGAAAACAACCAGATTTATTCAAAACTGTAATAATTTTAATATTCCAATTTTAACTTTTGTTGATGAGCCAGGATTTTTAATAGGTCCGGAAGCTGAGAAAAATGCTGGAATACTTTATGGAACTGAGACAGTTCTTACGGCCGCAGAGACAACTGTTCCTTGGGCAACTATTATGATAAGGAAATCCTTTGGTGTTGCTGCAGCTGCTCATTTTGGTCCAGATCCTTATGTGTTGGCATGGCCTTCTGCAGAATCAGGTGCTCTTCCATTAGAGGGAGGTGTTGCAGTTGCATTTGCCAAAGAAATTGCTGCTGCAGAGGATCCTGAAGCTAAAAGAAAAGAAATTGAAGATTCTTTAAGAAAAGCTCGCGATCCTTTTGCTAGAGGAGAGTCCTTTTCAGTGCACGAAGTTATTGACCCCAGAGAAACAAGAAAGTATCTTTCTTTGTGGGCTGAAAGAATTCAGACCCAACTTTTAACTAGAAACTATTTAAAGTGAAAACTTAAGAGAGGAAAAAATGAAAGAATATCATCAGTTTTATATTAATGGATCATGGGTTGATCCAATAAATGGACTTAATAAGCTTGATGTTTTAAATCCAGCTACTGAAGAACCCATAGGTTCTATCGCTTTAGGATCTTCTGAGGATGTAAATGCTGCAGTGGATGCTGCCAAAAATGCCTTTGCCAGCTTTAGTTCGTCTGAAAAAGAGGAAAGAGTTGGTTATTTAGAGAAAATAATAGAAATTTACATGAAAAGAAGCTCGGAAATGGCTGAAGCTATTTCTTCTGAAATGGGTGCGCCAATGTCATTAGCTTCGAAAGCACACTCACCCTCAGGTTTAGGTCATTTTATGACGGCTCTGGAGACTCTAAAAAATTACGACTTTGAACAACAAAAAGATGGTCTGTTTATTAGAAAAGAAGCAATTGGCGTGGTCGGTATGATTACTCCTTGGAATTGGCCAATAAACCAAATTGCTTGCAAAGTTGCGCCTGCTTTAGCTGCTGGCTGCACAATGATTTTAAAACCAAGTGAAATTGCTCCTTTCAATGCAATGCTCATGGCTGAAATAATTCATGAAGCGGGAATCCCTGATGGAGTGTTTAATCTTGTCAACGGTGATGGACCTACGGTTGGTGAGGCTATGTCCTCTCATCCCGACATAGACATGATGTCTTTCACAGGATCAACTAGAGCTGGAATCCAAGTTGCAAAAGGTTCTGCTGATTCAGTTAAAAGAGTTCATCAAGAATTAGGTGGAAAATCTCCAAATATTATTTTAGATGATGCAGATTTTGAAAATGCTGTTATTAGAGGAACCAGACATATGTTTAATAACAGTGGGCAATCGTGTAACGCTCCATCGAGAATGTTAGTTCCTGAGTCAAGGCAAGATGAAGCAAAAGCTGCTGCTAAAAAAGCTGCAGATGAGACCAAAGTGGGTGATCCTAATGCTGAAGATACTGTAATTGGTCCTGTGGTAAGCGAAGTTCAGTTCAATAAAATTCAAGGTCTTATTGAAAAAGGAATTGAAGAAGGAGGAGAATTAGTCTGCGGAGGTCCAGGTAAACCTGATGGTCTTAATCAAGGTTTCTACGTTAAGCCAACTGTATTTGCTAACGTAAACAATGACATGACTATAGCCAAGGAAGAAATTTTTGGGCCTGTTCTGTGCATCATTCCTTATAAAGATGAAGATGAAGCTATTGAAATTGCAAACGATACTCCTTATGGGTTAGCAGGCTATGTTTCCTCAGAGAACATAGATCATGCAGTAGAAGTAGCTAGAAAAATTAGAAGTGGAAATGTTCACATAAATAATGCTCCTTCAGGCTTAACTTCTCCATTCGGTGGTTTTAAGCAATCCGGTAACGGAAGAGAATGGGGAGAATTTGGTTTTGAAGAATTCCTAGAGATTAAATCTGTTTTAGGTGCTGGAGCTGCTTAAAGCTAAATGAGCACAGTCAAATACTACGATTGGTCTTACCATCAAGCTAGAACTAGACCGAACAAAGTTGCTGTAAAAGAAGTTTCTACCGGAAGAGAGACTACTTACGGTCAACTTGAGGAAAGATCTTGTCGACTTGCTTCATGGCTGCAAAATAAAGGAGTCAAAAAAGGTGACAGAGTTGCCATCTTAATTCATAACTGCACTGAGGATTTTGAGCTGATACCGCGAAAGCACTCACAAAAGATTGTTCCATTAAAAATTCATTAGAAATAGATGATGCGGATCAGAATAATGAGTATGAACAAGCACTAAAAGAAAATATTGATTTTGATGTTGTTGAAACTACACATGATGATCTGATTATGCTGATGTACACATCTGGTACAACGGGACATCCAAAAGGTGCGATGATCACTCATGAAATGCAGTTTTATAATATAGTTAATCTAGCCGGATCATCCAGAGTAACCGATAAAACAGTCCAACTTATAGTTCTACCTTTGTTCCATACGGGGGGCATGAATTGTTATGCAAATCCTATTCTTCATTACGGTGGTCAGATCGTTTTGATGAAAGAATTTGATCCGGGGAAGGCATTGGAAATCATTGATGATCCGGATTATGGCATCACACATTTTTTTGCAGTGCCCGCTCCTTTTCAATTTATGATGCAGCATCCAAATTTTGATACAACTGATTTTTCAAGAATTGAAGGTGCCGGAGTTGGTGGAGCTCCGTGCGCAGAGATTATTTTGAAGTCATGGCAAAGTAAAGGTGTCGAACTTTGGCAAGGCTGGGGCATGACTGAGACAAGTCCAGGAGGTATAGTTCTTGCCGGTGAAGATGCTACAAGAAAAGTTGGTTCAGCAGGTAAACCTTTATTACATACTGAAGTAAAAATTGTGAATGAAGATGGCAATGAAGTCGATCAGGGTGAAGTTGGTGAAATTTTGATAAAAGGCCCAAACGTCACTCCAGGGTATTGGAACAATGAAGAGGCTACAGAAAAATCATTCGTTGATGGCTGGCTCAAAACTGGAGACGCCGCCCAAATGGATGATGAAGGTTTTATTTATATAGTCGATAGACAAAAGGATATGTATATCTCCGGAGGAGAAAATGTATATCCTGCCGAAGTTGAAAACGTTATCTATCAACTTCCTGAAATTGCAGAAGCAGCAATTATTGGTGTACCTGATAAAAAATGGGGTGAAACAGGTAAGGCATACATTGTTTTAAAACCAGATTGTAATTTATCGGAAGAAGATATCATCAATCACTGCCTTAAAAATCTTGCTAAATTTAAAATTCCAGCCTCAGTTGATTTCATAGCTGCTCTACCCAGAAATGCTACTGGGAAGGTTCTTAAAAGAAATTTAAGAGAAGAAGTTGTTGGAAGCGATGCTCCTGCAATTACTTAAGAATATATTATCTCTTTAAATCGCTGTTCTAGAGATTCGAAGTGCTGTTCCGAAGGATTTCTCCAAGATTGCTGGATGCAGTAAAATTCATTTAAATAATCAAGATATTTTCCTATCTGACCTAAGTCTAACTCCCAGCTGTCTATTGAATTTATGCATTCCAC
>LULI01001780.1_pt1 | contig 11705 bp, 12 predicted proteins | sample 728191 | NCBI WGS metagenome assembly LULI01 (sample SAMN03860293, study PRJNA289734) | marine metagenome | biome: seawater column; feature: ocean; material: water; isolation source: Red Sea water column Station 169 - depth 50m | place: Saudi Arabia: Red Sea | collected 2011-10-15 | depth 50 m | reverse complement strand
CTTAATAAATATTTTTAAGATTTATCCTATAATTCAAAAAGGTTTAATTTTTACGGGTACAGTATTTTTAATATATTTATCGTACAAGATATCATTCTCGAAATCTTCAGACGAAAATGAAAAATTAAGACCGGTAAATTTTATGGAAACTTTTCTTTATCAATTTTTAAATCCAAAAGGTGTCATAGTTGCAATTATTGCAGTATCAACATATGTAGAATCAGGTAGTAATTTCATTTCTTATTCGATTTGGTTATTAAGTATTGCTTTCATATTTGCAGTTATTAGTATTATTTTTTGGACAATAATTGGAAAATTTATGAGGAAATTCGCGACAAATGAGAAATTTATTAAATGGTTTAATTATGTTATGTCGGCACTTTTACTTAGCTGTATAGCAACTTTTTATTACTAATATTATGAAGCCTGGAAATCAAAATTCTTTCAATTCACTAAAAGAAATAAATATAAATGGTAAAAATTATTCTATTTATTCACTAAAAGAAGCTGAAAAAAACGGTTTAGAAGGTATTAATAAATTACCAAAGTCAATCAAAGTTTTACTAGAGAATCTTCTAAGATATGAGGACAATATAACAGTAAATAAAGAGCAAATATTATCTATTAAAGAGTGGCTAATACAAAAAAAGTCAAAAACTGAAATTGCGTATAGACCTGCAAGAGTACTCTTACAAGACTATACTGGTATACCAGCTGTTGCTGATCTTGCGGCAATGAGAGATACAGTCAAAGAAAAAAATAAGGATCCAAATAAAATTAATCCTCTTTCTTCAGTAGATTTGGTAATTGATCACTCTGTGCAAGTGGATAAGTTTGCAACAAAGAGTTCATTAAAAGAAAATGTTGATATTGAATTTGATAGAAACTTTGAAAGATATTCTTTTTTAAAGTGGGGTCAACAAGCGTTTGATAATTTTAGAATTGTTCCACCTGGAACTGGAATTTGTCACCAAGTAAACTTAGAATACTTATCAAAAGTAGTGTGGAGTGAAAAGTTTGAAGAAAAAGAATACTTATTTCCAGATACACTAGTAGGAACTGATAGCCACACGACAATGGTTAATGGCTTATCAGTACTTGGTTGGGGAGTAGGAGGAATTGAAGCAGAAGCAGGAATGCTAGGTCAACCAATATCTATGTTGATACCAGAAGTCATCGGATTTGAAATGAAGAATAAACTTCCAGAGGGTACAACTGCGACTGACCTTGTGCTAACAGTTGTAAAAATGTTAAGAGACAAGGGTGTCGTCGGTAAATTTGTGGAATTTTATGGTGAAGGGCTTAAAAATTTAACACTTGCTGATAGAGCAACTATTGCGAACATGGCTCCTGAATATGGAGCAACATGTGGTTTTTTTCCAATAGATGAGGAAACTTTAAAATACTTAGAATTTTCTGGAAGATCTAGAGAAAATATTCAGATTGTAGAACAATATGCAAAAGAACAAAATTTATGGGCGAGTGATGATATAGTATTTACTGATACTTTGTCCTTAGATATGTCTACTGTAGTTCCAACAATATCTGGTCCAAAAAGACCTCAAGATAAGGTTCTCTTAACAGATGCATCTAAAAATTTTATTAAAGTCTTTGAAGATGTATGTAAAAAAAAAGAACCTACGATTGCTAAAGTTGAAAAAGCTGATTTTGAAATCAAGGATGGCGACATATTAATTGCGGCTATTACTTCATGTACAAATACTTCAAACCCTAATGTATTAATTGGTGCAGGTTTGTTGGCTAAAAATGCAATAAAGAAAGGATTAACAGTTAAACCATGGGTTAAAACTTCATTAGCTCCTGGATCACAAGTGGTTACAGACTACTTAGACAAAGCTGGTTTAAGTGAATATTTAGATAAATTAGGCTTTAACTTAGTTGGTTATGGATGCACCACTTGTATTGGAAACTCGGGACCTCTACCAGATAATATCACTGATGCAGTTAAAGAAAATAATTTATATGCCGTCTCAGTTTTATCTGGCAATAGAAATTTTGAAGGCAGAATTTCACCACTAATTAAAGCAAACTATCTTGCTTCTCCACCTTTGGTAGTGGCTTATGCAATTGCTGGATCAATGAGAATGGATTTATACAAAGATCCTCTAGGTAAAGATAGCGATGGTAAAGAAGTTTACTTAAAAGATATTTGGCCATCAAATAAGGAAATAGAGGATACTCTTATAAAATCTTTAAATCCTGAAATGTTTGTAAATAGATACTCAAACGTCTCTAAGGGACCAGAGCAATGGCAAAAAATTAAAGTTGATAAAGGTAGTATTTATAATTGGGAAGAAAACTCAACTTATGTAAAAAAACCTCCATTTTTTGAAAATTTGCCAGATGAACCTGAGGGTTTTAAGGAAATCAAAGATGCAAGACCCTTATTAATATTAGGAGATATGGTTACCACAGACCACATATCTCCTGCAGGAAGCATACAAAAAGAAAGTCCAACAGGAAATTATTTTATGAAGCACCAGATTTTACCAAAAGATTATAATTCCTATGGATCAAGAAGAGGTAATCATGAGGTAATGATGAGAGGGACATTTGCTAATATAAGAATTAAAAATGAAATGGCTCCTGGTACGGAAGGTGGTTTTACAAAATTATATCCTGAAGAAAAAGTTATGCCTATTTATGATGCAGTAGTGGAATATAAAAAAAGAGGAGTTGATTTAGTTGTATTTGGAGGAAAAGAGTATGGAACTGGTTCCTCAAGAGATTGGGCAGCAAAAGGCACAAAGCTACTCGGTATTAAAGCTGTTATAGCGGAAAGTTTTGAGAGAATTCATAGATCAAACCTTATTGGAATGGGAGTTTTACCCTTACAATTTATTGACAATATAAATAGACAGAATCTAAAATTGATAGGCTCAGAACTAATTTCAGTATTAGGCCTTGAAAAAGGTATAAACCCAGCTGATCACTTGGAAATAGAAGTTAAATACTCTACAGGTGATATCAAAAAAATAAAAATGTTGTGCAGAATAGATACTAAAAATGAGTTAGAATACTACAAGAATGGTGGTATTTTACAATACGTTCTGAGGAATATGCTAAATGGATGAAGAAATAGACATTATTAATAGAAACACAAGAATTGAAAAATTAAAAAATTTTTTAATCTCAAAAAGAAAACAAATTGTTTCTTTTTTAATATTTATAGTTTTTATATTAATCAGTTTTTTTGGTTATCAAGAATTTAACAAAAGAAATAAAGAAAAATTAGCCAATAAGTTTAACATGTTAGTTACAGATTTTGATAATGGTCAAAAAAATATAAATAATGAATTAGTTGAAATAATAAATGAAAAAGACAAGACTTATTCTCCATTAGCTTTCTTTTTTTTATTAGACAATGATTTAATATCATCAAATGATGAAATTAATACATATTTTGATCTACTCATTAATGAAATACCCCTTGATAATGAAATAAAGAACTTAACTATTTATAAAAAAGGATTATTTAATTCAGATTTTGTTCAAGAGAATGAGCTATTAAGTATTTTAAATCCAATTATTAAATCAGAGAGTATGTGGAAACCCCAAGCTTTATATCTAATGGCAGAGTATTACTTATCTAAAAACCAAAAGCAGAAATCTAAAGAATTTTTTAATCAAATAGTAGATATGGAAAACATTAGTCCAAAAATAAAATTAGAAGTCCAAAAAAGATTGCGTTCAGATTTCAGTGAATAAAGCTATAAAATTTATAATTATTTTAATATTTTTGACAAATTGTACGGCTTCCAAAAAAAATAATGCACAAAATGAAAATTTATTAGATATTTTTAAAAAAAAAGAGCCAATTAAAGAGGAGCTTAATCAGGAATTAAAAATCAAATATTTAAATAATTTTAAATCGAAACCTTTTTTAAAAAATAATAGCAACAATAACGGTAATATTGATTTTGAAGCAAGTTTTAAGACAATTTTGAAATACAAATTTAAAAAAATACATGAATTTAACTCAAATCAACCAGAATTATTTTTTACTGAAAATGAAGAAATAATTTTTTTTAATGGAAAAGGTACAATCTTTAAATTCAGTGATGATCTAAAAAAAATTTGGGAGGTTAATAACTATAATAAAAAAGAAAAGAAACAAAATCCAATTTTATATTTTGCTCAAGTTAATAATAATTTGATTGTTAACGATAATTTATCAAAAATGTATTCAATTAATTTATCAAATGGAAAAGTTAATTGGTCAAAATATAGCTCGTCGTCTTTTAATTCTGATATAAAAGTTTATAAAGATAGATTTTTAACTTTAGATTTTGATAATGTAATTAGGGCAATTTCATACAAAGATGGTAAAGAATTATGGAATTTTAAAACAGAAAATTCTTTTGTTTGGCAAACACCTACACAAAGCAATTTAATATACCAGGATTCTTTCAGTCTAGAAAATTCTGATTTAGTTTTTGAAAATAACAATATTTATTTTTCTAATAATAAAAATGAATTCTTTTCAATTGATGCAAGAAATGGATTAATAAGGTGGATACAGTCAGTTAATTCAAGTCTAAGACCTACAATAATTGATAGTTTAATTTTTACGATTTCTAATGAAGGATACCTTTTTGTAATTGATGATCGTACTGGTAATATTTTAAGAATTACTGATATTTTTAAAAATATTAAAAATAAAGAGAATTTAGAGCCAACAGGTTTTATTCATTGTAAATATAAAATTTATGTATCATTAGATAATGGACAATTAATTATAGTAAATTCATCAACAGGAATTCAAGAAAAGATAACTAAGTTTCACGGATCAAAAATATCAAGACCTTTTATATTTAAAAACAGTATGTATTTAATAAAAGATAATGGAATAATAAAAATAAATTAATGTTTTTAAAAATTCTAGAAAAATTAGGCAGAAAAAAAGTAGTGCTAGATAGAGGACCATCTCACCCAGAGTACCATAAGGCAAAACCATGGATGAACAGGTATTATTTGTTATTTCGTCATAGACCTAAATGGTTTCCATTTAATATTTTAATACATGAAATGTTAGACGATGATCATGGAGATGGTGTTCATAATCATTTATTTCCATTCATTACAATAATATTAAAAGATGGTTACTGGGAAACTTTAAAAACAGGTAAAGTTTGGAGAGCACCAGGTTATATAGGATTTAGATCTGCAAATAATTTTCATAGAGTAGATTTGAAACCAGGTACTAGACCTTTAACTATTTTTATAGCAGGTCCATATGGTCTAAGAAAAGGAGCAAGGTCAGAGTATGGAATAGACTTTAAAACTAAAAAATGAATTTAATTAATTTGTTCATTAAATTTTGTGAACATAAAGAATATGAAATTAATGAAAATCAAATTAGTATAGTCAAAAAATTAAGTGAATTTTATAATCTGAGCTTCAAACAATCTTTTATTAAAAAAATATTTGTAAATAAAAATAATAAATTAGGTTTTTATTTAGTTGGAGATGTTGGTGTGGGCAAAACTATGATTTTAAATTTTTTTTTTAATTTTTTAAAAGAAAAAAAAATAAGATTACATTTCAACGAGTTTATGATAAAATTTCATGAATATGTGCATAAAAACAAAGAAAGTGGAAAAGATAATGGTTTAGAAAAATTCGTAAAAGATTTGTCAAAAAAAACAAAATTAATTTATTTTGATGAATTTCAAGTTACCAATATCGTAGATGCAATGATATTAGGTAAATTATTTGAAAAGATATTTGAAAATAAATTAAGAGTAATTTTTTCCTCAAATACAAATGTGAAAGATTTGTATAAAAATGGACTTCAAAGAGACCAATTTTTACCATTTATAAAAATTTTAGAGAGTAATTGTTCAGAAATAGAACTTAATATTGATGAAGATTATAGAGCTAAAAATAAAGTAACATTAGATAGATTTTTATCTCCCATAGATCAATCATCAAATTTTAGATTTAATAAGTTTTTTAGAAAAATGACAAAGGGTAAAAATAAAACATCTAAAATATTAAATATTAAAGGTCGCAAACTAACAATTGATAACTATTATGACAGAGTTATTAAATTCACTTTTGATGAAATATTTAACAAAAACTTAGGATCCGAAGATTATATTGAGATCGGAAAAGAAAGTGATTTAATTTTTATTGAAAATTTACCAAATTTTAATGAGGGTAACTCTAATCAACAACAAAGATTTATAACTTTTATAGATATAATTTATGAAAAAAAAATACCATTAATGATTAAATCTGAAGTAGATTTAAACTCACTTTGTTCAGCAAGCAGTCTGAAAGTACCATTCAAAAGAACTGTAAGTCGATTGTACGAAATGACAACGCAAAAGCTAAATTAACTCATGATACAAGATTTTCATAACCTAAAAATTAATACAAATGGACAAAAACTTTATGAATTTACAGATAAAACAATAGAGTGGGTAAAAAAAAATAATTTTAAAAATGGGATTTTGAATTTGTCAATTCAACATACAAGTGCATCTATAATCGTTCAAGAAAATGCAGATCCAGATGTCCAAACTGATTTAATAAATTATTTTAATAAGTTGGTACCTATGGACAATTCGTTATATATTCATACTACAGAGGGTAAAGATGATATGCCTGCTCATATAAAATCAGCTTTAACTAATAATCAAATTTCTTTCAGCATTAGAAAAAATGAAATTCTATTAGGGACTTGGCAAGGTATTTACCTATTTGAGCATAGATTAGATCCAACTACACGAACCGTAATACATCATTTTATAGGGGATTAGTTTTTTTTCTTAATAGATTGGAAAGCACTCAAAGCATCATTCCTAGCTTTTTCATGGATAACAATTGGCATTGGATAATCGGAACCAATAATGGTCTTTATTGCTTCTTGATATTTTTTTTCCATTTCCCAAGGTTTATGAATAAATTTTGTAGGCACTTTATTTAATTCAGGAACCCATTTTTTCACATACTCTCCTTGTTTATCGAATTTTTCCCCCTGTAAAATAGGGTTAAAAATTCTAAAATATGGAGCTGCGTCAGCACCACATCCTGCTACCCATTGCCATTGAGCAATATTATTTGCTTCATTAAAATCAAGTAGACAATTTCTGAAATATTTTTCTCCTTCTTTCCAATTAATTCTTAAATGTTTAACTAAAAAGGAGCCAACAACCATTCTAATTCGATTATGCATCCAACCAGTTTCATATAATTCTCTCATTCCAGCATCAACAATTGGATAGCCCGTCATTCCTTTTTTCCATGCATTTAAAAATTTAGCATTATTAACCCACGGGAAATTATCAAATTCTTTTCTTAAATTTCCCTTCAGCATTTCTGGAAAGTAATTAATAAGACTATGTGAAAACTCTCTCCAACCAATTTCATTAGTATATTTTTTTACACTTATATTTTTAGAATTTAATTTTTTACATTTTTCCCAGATGTCACCAACATTAATCTGTCCATTCCTAATATATGGGGAAAGTTTTGATGTTCCATCAATAGATGGAAAGTCACGATCTACACCATAATTTAATACGTTTTTATTTATAAAGTTATTTAGATATTCATGAGCTTTTTTTTCTGAAGGTATCCAGTATTTCTCAAACTTCTTATACCATTTTGACTTAGGTAAAATCTCTTCAGATTTTATTTGTTTTTTAAATAGCACTTCTATCTTTTTACATTTTTTGACTTTGTTTAATAGTTAAATCTTTTCCAATTTTTTTGTCTTTATCTAATTCAGCTGGTTCATAAACTTTATTCCAATAAATAGAAATTTTATTATTAGATTTTAATTTAGAAAAAAAATTAATTTCTTCATCTTTAATTATTTCTAATCCAATATTGAATTTTTTTAAATCAGATCTAAAATTTTCCAAAGATTTACTTAGCCACCATTTTTGTGCCTCTCTTTTATTATCAAAAATATTATTATTAAAAATAAAAACTGCAGTTACAAGGTCATGATTATTTGTAGCATAAGTTAATGCATCATTATTGTTAATGCGAAAATCATCTCTTATCCAAACAAGAGCTTTATCAGACATTTGACAACTTTTCTGATCCTTTGGACAGAAGTTCGTTATATAATTTTATGTCTGTATCACCTTCACATCCAATCAATAAAACATTTGCATTCATATCTAATTCAAGATCTTTCTTAATTTGCTCGTTATTGCAACTTACGTTTAGACTTATTACAGCAGGCGCTGAACATTCGCCTGCAATAATTCTGTCATCTCCAAAGTATCCTTTAGCCAACATTGCAACTGATAACGGAATGTCATCATCAGGAATACTTAGACAATTATTTACTGAATTCCTAAGAATTTGCCATGGGACCAATGATACATCTCCACAAGACATTCCACCCATGATACTTTCTTTTTCAATTTCGACTTTGGTGAGTTCACCAGCATCGATGCTTTTTAAAACACAATCTGCATTTTCTGGCTCAATAACAATAATTTTTGGAATTCTTTTAAAATATCTAGCAACACCTGCTATTACCCCAGATGCCATACCTCCAACACCTGCCTGTAAAAAAATGTGTGTAATATATTGATCAGTTTGTTTTGATATTTCCTCAATCATCACAGAATATCCAGCCATTGTTAGTTTTGGAACTGTAAGATAATTTTCCCAAGCCACATCTTGTACAATTTCCCAGCCATTTTTTTTAGATTGTTTAATGCACTCATTTAGAGAGTTTTCATAGTTTCCTTTAACTTGGACGACATCAGCACCAAGTTTTCTCATCTCATCAGCACGTGTATCGCTAACAAATTCACTAATGAAGATTTTACAAGAAATTCCCAATCTATTTGCTCCCCATGCAACAGATTTGCCATGATTTCCTGCGGTTGCGGTTGCTACGACTACATTTTTCTTACCAGCAGAGACTTGCTCTACAGCATAAGCGCCACCAAGAGCTTTAAAAGATTTGAGACCAAACCTTTTTGACTCATCCTTGTAAAAAATATTTTTAAGTCCAAGATTTTTTGAGAGCTTATCTAAATTAAGGAGAGGGGTAGGTTTATAAGTTTCCCAATTAGAAATTGTATTGTATGCTTTATCTATTGCACTTTTATCTAATACATTTAATATTTTCTCTCTACTAAATGAATAATTATTATTTTTGATAAAAGATGAAAATTTTTTAATATGACTATAGTCAATAGGCATATTTTAACAATCTAAAGTATTCGATCTTTCCCACTTTGTAATAGGCTTGAGTTTATTAAAATTTTCTTTTGATTTGAAACTTTCAATTTCAGACTTTTTAAGTTTCATATAACTATTTAAAACATCTTTGCCAAAAGCATTTTTTAATACTGAATTTGAATTTAACATATCAAGCGAGTCTTCTAGAGTATTTGGTAATTTTTTTAAATTTGGATATTTTTCATGATCTGTATACATATTACAAAACAATGGTTTGCCTGGATTTATTTTTTTTCTGATACCGTTTATACCTGCTGCTAGAATTCCAGCCTGTACCAAATATGGATTAGCTGATCCATCCATAAGTCTCAATTCAAACCTTCCAGGGTCAGGAACTCTTATCATGTGTGTTCGGTTATTTCCCGTGTAAGAGATGCTACTTGGAGACCAAGTTGCTCCTGATTTAGTAGGAGGTGCGTTTATCCTCCTATAACTATTTAGCGTAGGATTAAAAAATGCAGATAAAGATCCTGCGTTTTTAATTATACCACCTAAAAAATTGTAAGCTAGACTGCTAAGTCCGAGTTTATCATTTTTATCCAAAAATTTATTTTTTCTTTTATCCCAAAGAGAAACATGAGTATGACACCCGTTACCAGTTAGATTTTCAAAAGGCTTGGGCATAAACGTAGCTCTAAGTCCATGTTTTTCAGCAATCGTTTTAACCATAAATTTAAAAAAAGTATGTCTATCTGCTGTAGTTAGGCAGTCTGAGTAATCCCAATTCATTTCAAACTGACCATTAGCATCTTCATGGTCATTTTGATAAGGGTTCCATCCCATTTCGATCATGCAGTCGCATATCTCCTTAATTAATTCATATCTTCTCATTAGCGAAGATTGATCGTAACATGGTTTAGATTGAGTATCTTTTGTATCTGCAATTGTGCTACCGTCAGAGGAGATTAAAAAATACTCACATTCCACACCAGATTTCATAATTAAACCTTCATTTTGAAGTGATTTTATTTGTTTTTTTAGCATTATTCTCGGAGATGCATCTACTGGTTTGCCATCCATCCATAAATCAGACGCTAACCATCCTACTTCTTTATTCCAAGGTAGTTGAATTAAACTATTTGGATCTGGAATTGCAAACATATCAGAATCCGCTGGAGACATGTCAAGCCAAGCAGCAAAACCTGCAAACCCAGCCCCATTTGTTTGCATCTCTTTTATAGCTCTAGTCGGTACTAATTTTGATCTTAAAACTCCAAACAAATCAACAAAACTTATTAGAAAGTATTTTATTTTTTTTGCTTTTGCAATTTTATATAAGTTTTTTGACACCTAAAGTTCTTATCATATTTTTTATAAAAATGATAAAAAGAAATCTTTGTAGTAAACAATATTGCCAAAAATAATTATCAAGATAGCTATAACAAGTCCATACTTTGCTTTTGGCCAAGCTAATCTTGCCATTTTACTCGGTGTTTTATTTATGTGATTTTTATTTTGCTCTTCCATGATTATTCGAGGGCGCATTTATTAAAATGCGCCCTCAATATTATATTTTTATCCGTCAGTCATATTGCTTTTCCATGCATTGGAACTCGGCTTCCTTCTTGCAAGCTCAGAAAGTTTATCACTTTCTTGTTTAGCGCTCACAACTGTCCAACCAATCCAAATAACAGCAAGTATAAGAACTAATATACCTTCTGATCCAACTCCTGGATAAACTGCGCCTGCAACTTCTTCAGCAGGTTTATTTAGATGATCTATCCAATTTGATACTGTAGCCATATTATCCTCCTTTAACTACTCGAAGAAGCAACAGCTTTTTCATCTTCTTTTGCCTCCTCCATTATTTGGTAGTCTAAACCGGCCAACTCAACCTCCCTAGGGATTCTAAGTTTGCCCATTCCATTTAACACTTTAGCAATTATGTAACCTGGTATCATACCCAGAACAAAGAACATGATTATTGCACCAATAAACATTCCTAAAGGATTTATCGCAGCATAGTTGCTTCCATCCCACATTGCACCTACGCTATATCCTGAAGAAGGGTATCCATTTAGTACAAACCCACATATTACAAGTCCAGCAAATCCAGCATAACCATGTACAGCTACTGCACCAACAGCATCATCGATCTTGAACCTTCGTTCAACCCAGTAATGCAATTTGTAAGCAATAACAACACCTATCATTCCAATAATTAATGATTGAATTGGATGATATAAGTCGTTTCCTGCAGAAGCACATATTATTCCAGCAAGTCCACTTGAGTAAGTCCAGAAAGGATCACCTTTAGATATTACGTATCCTGCTAACAATCCTCCAGAAAGTGACATTAAGAAATTCATTGTAATACCACTAAGTGTTGTAGGAGTTACATATATGTTTGTTGCCGTAAAGTAAGTTACACCTTCCATGCCATACTCTGGTCCTAAGTCATAAATTGGAATATTACATGCTGCGTAAAAACCCCAGAAACCTGTATAAATTAAGAATAATCCAAC
>LULI01001595.1_pt1 | contig 11735 bp, 12 predicted proteins | sample 728191 | NCBI WGS metagenome assembly LULI01 (sample SAMN03860293, study PRJNA289734) | marine metagenome | biome: seawater column; feature: ocean; material: water; isolation source: Red Sea water column Station 169 - depth 50m | place: Saudi Arabia: Red Sea | collected 2011-10-15 | depth 50 m | reverse complement strand
GAATCTCTCAGGCAAAAAGGACCGTAACATATTAACTCTGGAAAGAGATTTAATTCTCGCCGAAGGAGCAAAACTCTCAGGCAAATATACAGATGGGTATAATGAGTTAATATGGGAACAAAAAAAACATCACTTTACCAATTACATCAAGATTGTAACGCAAAGTTTGTTGAATTTGCAGGTTATCATATGCCAATTCAATATTCTGAAGGTATTGTAGAGGAGCATAAATTCACAAGAAATCACTCTGGTATTTTTGATGTTTCACATATGGGTCAATTATTTATTTATGGTGGTGAAGAATTAATTAAAGATTTAGAAAAAATTTTTCCATTAGATTTGAAAAATTTGAAACTAAATCATTCTAAATACAGCTTCCTGATGGATAAAGATGCTGGGATACAAGATGATTTAATCATTACAAAAATTGATGAAGGTTTTTTAATAATTCTTAATGCAGCGTGTAAAGACAATGATTTTAAAATTTTAAAGGAACTTTTAAAAGAAAAGTACAAAATGGTTTTGGATGAAAATAGATCTTTAATAGCAATTCAGGGACCTAAATCATCACAAATCTTAAATGAACTTGTTGATGGGGTAAAAGATTTAAATTTTATGTCTGGAAACTGGTTCTTATTTGATAATCAGAAAGTATACATTACTCGATCTGGGTATACAGGTGAAGATGGTTTTGAAATATCAATTCTAAACAATTACGCGGATAAATTGACCAGAGAATTAATTAATAAAGGATCTAAATTAGCAGGCTTAGGAGCAAGAGATACTCTAAGATTAGAAGCTGGTTTATGCTTGTATGGTCATGACCTTGATAAAGATAAAACTCCAGTTGAAGCGAATTTGAAATGGGCAATTTCAAAAGAAAGAATTTCCAAAGGTGACTTTATTGGTTCGGACATAATTATTAAACAATTAAATGATGGTGTCACCAAAATAAGAGTTGGGATTAAACCTGAGGGAAGAATAATTGCTAGAGAAAAAACAAAAATATTCAACCAATCAGATGTTCATATTGGAGAAATTACTAGTGGTACATTTGGGCCAAGTGTAAATGGACCTGTAGCAATGGGCTATGTGGAAAATGAATTTTCAAAAAAAAACACTAAAGTATTCTTAGAGGTACGAGGTAAAAAATATGCAGCAAACATTTGCAGTTTACCATTTTATAAAAAAAGTTACGTAAAAGGAGTAAATCAATGAGTGAAGTGAAATATTCCAAAGAACATGAATGGATAAAATTAGAGGGTGATGTTGCAACAATCGGCATAACAAAGCATGCAACAGAGATGCTAGGAGATATTGTGTTTGCAGAGCTACCTGAAAAAGGTTCTAATGTTGAAAAAGATGGTACAGCAGGAGTTGTAGAGTCTACTAAAGCTGCAAGTGATGTTTATACTCCAGTGAGTGGTGAGGTTGTAGATACAAATCAAGAAATTGTAGATGATCCATCCAAAATAAATCAAGACCCTGAAAATTCTGCTTGGTTCTTCAAATTAAAAATAAAAGATAAATCTGAAATGGACTCTTTAATGAACAAAGATGACTATGATAAATTTGCAAAGGAGAATAATACCTAATGTTACATAATTCTGAAAAAGATTTTATAAAAAGACACATCGGTCCATCTGAAGATGATCAATCTAAAATGTTAAAAAAATTAAATTATAAATCATTAGATGATTTAATTAATAGTACTGTTCCAGAAAAAATACAGTTTAAGGGTGAACTTAATATTGGTGAGTCTAACTCAGAATACGAAGCATTAAGAAAATTAAAAGCAATTTCTAAAAAAAATGAAATTTACTCAAATTTTATTGGCATGGGCTATTATGGTACATACACACCTTACGTAATTTTAAGAAATATATTGGAAAATCCAGGCTGGTACACATCATATACGCCTTATCAACCAGAAGTGGCTCAAGGAAGACTGGAGATGCTTTTAAACTTTCAACAAATGATTGTTGATTTTACAGGAATGGATATTGCAAATGCATCTTTACTCGATGAAGGTACAGCAGCAGCAGAGGCTATGGGTTTAAGTTATAGACTTGATAAAAGTGATAGTAATTTGGTTTTTGTCTCAGAAAATTGTCACCCTCAAACTGTTGAGGTTATAAGAACTAGAGCAGAGCCTATGGGTCTCAAAGTTCTTGTTGGAAATGAAGATAAAGTTTTAGAACAATTAAAAGAGGATATAGTTTGTGGAATATTACAGTATCCCGGAACTTTGGGAGATATTAAAGATCCAAGCGAAAAAAAAATGGTAAAGCTATTTTAGCTTGCGATCTTCTTGCGCTTGCAAAGCTTAAAACACCGAGAGAACTTGGCGCTGATATAGCAGTTGGTAGTTCACAAAGATTTGGTATTCCGATGGGTTATGGAGGACCACATGCAGCATTTTTTGCAACAAAAGATGAATACAAAAGATCTATGCCAGGTAGAATAGTTGGCGTTTCAGTAGATAGGCATGGAAACAAGGCTTATAGATTGTCACTACAGACTAGAGAGCAACACATCAGAAGAGACAAAGCTACAAGTAATATTTGTACCGCTCAAGCATTGTTAGCCATAGTATCAGCAGCCTATGCTATTTATCATGGTCCAGATGGAATTAAGAAAATTTCTGAAAGAGTTTCTCAATTAGCAAAAAATTTCGCTGATAAAATAAAACAATCTGGATATGAAATATATTCTGATTACTTTTTTGATACTGTTACAATTATTACCAAAGAAAAGACTGATCAAATTTATAAAAATGCTTTAAATCAAAAAGTTAATATTCGAAAAGTAAACTCTGAAATGCTTGCTGTTTCTTTTGATGAGAAGAAAAATGTATATAGAGTAAATCAACTATTAAAAATTTTTAATGCAGCAGAATCCATAAAAAAAGAAGATCCAACAGTAAGTTTACCCAATTTACCAAAAAGTTTACTGAGAACTTCTAAATATTTAGAACATCCTGTTTTTAACTCATATCGTTCTGAGACTGAAATGCTCAGATACCTTAAAAAGTTAGAGGATAAGGATATAGCTCTAAACAGAACAATGATAGCATTAGGCTCTTGCACTATGAAATTAAATGCCACTGCAGAAATGATACCTATCTCCTGGAGAGAATTAGCTGAGCCCCATCCATTTGTACCTATTGAGCAGATGGAGGGATATAGAACATTATTCACAGATTTAAAAAACTGGTTAAGGTCAATTACTGGTTTTTCGGGAGTTTCACTTCAACCAAATGCAGGTGCCCAAGGCGAATATGCAGGACTAATGGTAATTAGAAAATATCATTTAGATAGAGGTGAAAAAAATAGAAACATATGTTTAATACCAAGCTCTGCACACGGAACCAATCCTGCTAGTGCACAAATGGTTGGAATGAAAGTGGTTGTAGTTAATTGTGATAAAGAAGGTAATGTTGATTTTGATGATTTAAAGAAAAAAGCAGAGCTTCATTCAGAAAATTTAGGAGCCTTGATGGTCACATATCCATCTACTCATGGAGTATTTGAAGAAAAAATTATGGATATATGTGAACTAATTCATAAACATGGTGGGCAAGTTTATATGGACGGGGCAAACTTGAATGCATTAGTTGGTATCGCTAAACCTGGAAATTTTGGTCCGGATGTTTGTCATATAAATTTACATAAAACATTTTGTATCCCTCATGGTGGGGGTGGACCAGGTATGGGACCTATTGCATGTAAAAAACATCTACAAGTTTATTTGCCTAATCATCCAGTTGTGAAAGATTGTGGTCCAGCAACGGGAATTGGAGCTGTGTCTGCTGCTCCATGGGGAAGCTCAAGTATTTTGTCAATTTCTTGGATGTATATAAAAATGATGGGATCAGAGGGATTAAAACTAGCTTCTAAAGTTGCGATACTAAATGCAAATTATATTGCTGAAAGACTGAAAGATCATTATCCAATCTTATACAAAGGTTCAAATGGTAATGTTGCTCACGAATGTATAATTGATATTAGGTCAATCAAATCAGAAACGGGTGTCACTGAGGAAGATATCGCAAAAAGATTAATTGATTTTGGTTTTCATGCACCAACAATGTCTTGGCCTGTGGCTGGAACAATGATGATTGAACCTACAGAAAGCGAGACCTTGTCAGAGCTAGATAGGTTTTGTGACACCTTAATTAAGATTAAACAAGAAATTGATCTAATTAAAACTGGTAAATTTGATAAAGTTGATAATCCAATTAAAAACGCTCCTCATACTGATACTGAGTTAGCTTCAGATAATTGGACACATAAGTATTCTAGAGAAGAGGCCGCTTATCCAGCTAAATTTTTAAAAGTAAATAAATTTTGGCCACCAGTTGCAAGAGTAGACAATGTTTATGGTGATAAAAATATTTTCTGCACATGTCCTAGCATGGATGAATTTAAAGAAGATGCAGCATAATTATTGATGAAAATTGCTGTAGTTGGTTCAGGCATTTCAGGATTAAGTGCTGCTTATTATCTTTCAAAAAAAAATCACGTTGATCTATTTGAAAAAGAAGATCACTTTGGTGGTCATTCACATACAATTGACCTTATGATTGGAACTAAAAAAGTTCCAGTAGATATAGGCTTTATAGTGTTTAATTTTGAAACTTACCCAAATTTAATTAATTTTTTTAATGAAAATAAAATTGAAATTGAAAAAAGCAACATGTCTTTTTCTGTATCAGTACAAGACTCAAACTTTGAATACTGTGGAAAAGGATTAAGTGGAATTTTTTCCAATAAGGTAAATTTATTTAATATTAAATTTCTAAAAATGTTTTTTGATATTATAAAATTTTATAAAAAATCTGACAAGCTAGATAATATAAATGAGAAAATCACATTGGGTGATTATTTGATTAAAAATAATCTTTCAAAAGAATTTATCAATTATCATTTAATACCTATGGTGTCAGCAATCTGGTCGATGCCACCATATGCTGCGAATAAGATGCCTTTAAAATTCTTTTTAAAATTTTTTCAAAATCATGGATTATTTAAACTTAAAAATAGACCACAATGGTACACAGTCTCGAATAGAAGTAGGTCATATGTAAAAACTATTCTATCAAAAATTAGTGGAGAATATTTTAAGAATTATAAAGTCAATAAAATCATTAGTAAATCAAATGGTATTGATTTGTATTATGGTGGAAAAAATGAATTTTTTGATTACGACAAAGTAATTATTGCAACACATGCGGACGAAGCATTATCAATGATTGAAAATCCAACTGATCAAGAGAAAGAAGTTTTGTCAAATTTCAGTTATAAAGAAAATTTGGCTTACATACACACAGATGAGACAGTTATGCCAAAAAACAAGAATGCTTGGTGTGCTTGGAACTCTTCTATGAAGAAAAATGAAATTGAAAAAAATTCAATCACTTATTGGTTAAATTTACTTCAAAATTTAGAATGTGAGAAAAATATATTTCTTACACTAAATCCATACCTCGATATTGATGAAACAAAAATTTTGAAAAAAGTTAAATTCACTCACCCATATTTTGATCAATCTGCTTTAGATTATCAAAGTAAGCTTAAAAATTTGCAAAATAAAAGAAATATTCTTTTTTGTGGTAGTTATTTTGGTTACGGTTTTCATGAAGATGGAATAAAATCATCAATTGAAATGCTAAAAAACCTTGATGACTAGCTCAATTTACAATGGAACGGTAATACACAAAAGATTTAAACCAAAAAAACATTATTTTAAGTACAGTGTATTTTCATTATTAATTGATTTATCTGATCTAAATAGTCTGAATAAAAATATAAGTTTTTTCTCATATAATCGGTTTAATCTAATTAGTTTTTTTGACAAAGATCATGGTCAAAGAGATGGCTCATCTTTGACTGAATGGGTGAAAAAAAATTTAGAGGAAAATAATATCTTTTCAAAAGATATAAGAATAAAGCTTTTGTGCTATCCAAGAATTTTTGGTTATGTGTTTAATCCTCTTAGTGTTTTCTTTGTTTATGATCATAATGAAAATTTAATTTCAATATTATATGAGGTAAAAAATACTTTTGGAGAACAACATACTTATATTTTTAGAGTAGAGAAAAACATAATTGATCAATATCAGCAAAATGAAAAAATCTTATTTGCATCACAAGAAGGAAAAAGGGTAGATTTTACAACCATAGAACTACTTAAATCATACATAAAACATCCTTTAATGACATTTAAAATTATATCGGCGATACATTTTGAAGCCTTTAAATTATGGCTGAAAGGAATAAAATTTGTAAAAAAAAAACTTAAAATTAAAAATAATATTACTTTTGAGAATTAATGGGCTTATATAACTTTTCAGATCAAATCGTCTTTAAAATTTTAAGAGATATTGAGCATGGGTATTTAGAGATCACAAAATATAATGGTGAATTATTAAAATTTGGAAACCCTAATAGTCCTTTAAAATCAGTTTTAAAGATAAAAAAACCAAATTTTACTTTTAACTTAATAAAAGGTGGAAGTGTTGGTTTTGCAGAATCTTATATGAGGGATGAATTTGAAACTGATAATCTTTCAAATTTGATAGAAATCACTGCAAGAAATATTAAAATAATTTATAAATTTTCAGGTCTATTAGACTTTCCAATGGTCAATTACGTAAAAAATATATTTATTAAAAACACCAGAGGTCGAAGTAAAGATAATATTTCAAAACATTACGACTTAGGCAACGAGTTTTTTGCACTATGGCTTGATAAAACCTTAACATATTCAAGTGCAATATTTGATGAGAGAAATAAAGATTTGTCTAATGCACAAAATAATAAATATCAAAAATTAATAGATTTAATAAAACCAAATAACGGTGACAAAATTTTAGAGATCGGATGTGGTTGGGGTGGTTTTGCAGAGATTTAAAAAATAAATATAATTCAATTGCTTCAATAGAAATGATAGAAGCTGTTGGGCAAAATTATCTAGAAAGTTATTTTAAAACTATTAAAGACAATCTATCAGATGATGGAAGAGCTGCTATTCAGGCTATTACAATAGATGATAATATGTTTGACCGATATAAAAACAAGACAGACTTTATCCAAAAATATATTTTTCCTGGAGGTTTTTTACCAAGTAAGAATATTATTAATAAATATGTCTCAGAAAATGGTCTAGCTATCAAGTCGTATGACTCCTATGCAGATCATTATTCTGATACATTAGCAATATGGAGAAATGAATTTAATAAGAAGTGGGATTTAATAAAGAAACAAGGATTTGATTTAACTTTCAAAAGAATGTGGGAATTTTACCTTTCTTATTGTGAGGCAGGTTTTAAATCCAAAAATATAGATTTAATTCAATTTTCACTTCAAAATAAATGATCTTTAAAGGAAACGAATGATTAAACTTAGAAATAGCAAATCAATTTTATTGATAATTTTTCTTTTCTTAATTACAAACTGCTCAAAAAATAGCGCTATGAAACCAGAAGATTTTAAAAATAAAGAACCTAGATTGATTATTGAAAATTATTTGTCCGGCAATGTAAAAGCTTGGGGTGTGCTTCAAAATAGATCTGGAAAAGTCACAAGACAATTTTCTGCAGATTTAAACGGAAAATGGGATGGTAAACAACTGATACTTGATGAAAAATTTAACTGGGATGATGGGGAAATTCAAACCAGACAATGGCAGATCACTAAAATTGATGAAAATAATTATGAGGGTACGGCAGGAGATGTTGTTGGTAAAGCTAAAGGATATTCGTATGGACCAGCTTTTAAATTTGAATATGTTTTATTAGTCCCAGTCAAAGGTAAAGAAATGAAAATTACTTTTGATGATTGGATTTTTAAACAAGATGAACGTGTAGCAATTAATAGGGCTACAATGACTAAGTTTGGTTTTAAAGTCGCTGAATTAACTGTTGTTTTTGTAAAAGATTAATTTTTTTTTTGATATTTTGTAAGTTTCCCAATTAAGCCAAAATAAATTTTGTTTGGTAAGAAACTTAATATTTTCAATATAGTTGTTAAAGATTTTGGAAAATGAATTTCAAAAGAATTTTTGTTTATTAAACCATCATAAATTTTTTCTGCAGCATATTCAGAAGTTTTTAAGAAAGGCATTTTAAAATCATTTTTGTCAGTCATTGGTGTTTTAATAAAACCTGGTGAGACAAGACACACCCGAACATTTGATCTACCAAAATCGAAATATAAGCTTTCAGCTAAATTATTTAAAGCTGATTTCGATGGCCCATATCCAGTTGAATTAGGTAATCCTCGGTAACCAGCGATTGAGGAGACTATAGTTATTGTCCCACTTTTTCTATCTTTAAAATATTTCTCTACAGCTTTAATACTATTTAATGTTCCAAAAAAATTTACTTTAAATACATTTTCAATTTGCTCAACATCAATATCTTTTTCTTTCTTGGGATCCCATGTACCAGTTGAGAAAAAACAAATATCCACATTCTGAAAAGTATCTACTATATTCTGAAAAACTTCTTTACATTTATTCTTATCGGTTACGTCTAATGGAAAAGAACTAATATTTTCATGCTCTCCACAAGTTTCTTTTAGTAAATTTTCACGTCTTGCAGATATTGCAACATTCCAACCTTCTTTAGCAAATTTTATTGCTAAAGCTTTACCAATTCCTGTGCTACCACCTGTGATCCAAATAGTTTTTTTATTCATATTATAAAGATGTATAATACTAATATGCTAAAAAATAAATTTTATTCATTAATTCTTTTTTTAATTGTCACTTTTTCTGCATCATTTACTGGAGGTTTAGTCTCAATTAGCTTCAAAGAGCCCTGGTATTCTAGTCTTGTGAAATCGAATTATAATCCACCAGATTGGATATTTGCACCTGTTTGGACAACACTTTACATAATGATGACATTAGCTATTTGGTTTTTTTGGCATAGTAAAAAAAGTGATGTAAATACAATTTATATTTATTTTATACATATAGTTTTTAATGCAACTTGGAGTATTGTTTTTTTTGGACTACATCAAATATTTTTTGCATTAGTTGTTCTTGTGATTTTGATAACTTTGATAATAATTTTGATTATTAGATTTAAACGTGTCAATTTTGTAAGTTATTACTTAATGATTCCATATTTACTTTGGTGTTTCTATGCTTTATTTCTTAACTATAACTTAATGGTGCTAAATTAAATGGATGATGTTGTAATAGTTGGCGGGGGAATAATTGGTACAGCAACTGCTTATTTCCTATCTAAAGAGGGAAGAAAAGTTAAAGTAATTGAGAGAGACCCAACTTATAAATCAGCTTCCTTTCCTTTATCTCTTGGCGGTTTTAGAAGACAATTTTTTCAAACGGAAAATATTTTATTAGGTAAATTTGCTAGAGAATTTATTTTTCAAATACCAGAGTTACTGAAAACAGAAAAAAATCCTAATCCTACTGCAAGCATGGTACCAAATGGATATCTATTAATGTTTGGCCCAGAACATGCAGATGAACAATATAGGGCTCTTGAAAATCATAAAGCATGTGACGCTGGAACAAAGAACATCAAAGGTTCCGAGTTAGACAAGTTTTTTCCTTATATAAACAAAGAAGGAATAGAAACGGCTACATTTACTGACAATAAAAGTGAAGGATGGATTGATCCTTTCCTTTTTCACACAGCATTAAAAAGTAAAGCGATAGAGCAAGGTGCAGAATTTGTTAAAGGTGAAGTTAAGTCTTTATCGGAAATAAATGCTAAAACGATAGTTTCTGCCGCTGGATGTTGGACAAAAGAATTATTGGAAGATATTCCTGTAGAGCCTCAAAAGCACACAGTTTTTAGAATAAAGTGTCCAAAACATATTCCTGAAATGCCATTAACTGGAGATTTAACAACAGGAGTTTATTGGAGGCCTGAAGGTAAAGAGTATTTAGCTGGTTCACCAAAATCAGTTTTTGATGCCACAGATCTCGAACCAGCTTGGGACGATTTTGAAGAATTAGTTTGGCCTGCTTTAGCTAAAAGAATTCCTGCATTTGAAGAATTAAAGTTAACGGGTGGTTGGGCAGGTTATTATGATTGTAATAGATTAGATAATAATGCAGTTGTAGGAAAACATCCTAAATTTGAAAACGTATACTTAGCAACTGGTTTTACTGGAAGAGGATTAATGCAAGCACCAGGAATTGGAAGAGCTTTAACAGAACTAATTACAACAGGCTCTTATCAATCGATTGATATTTCAAATATGGCAGTAGAAAGAGTATTAGGTGCAAAAGCAAGACCGGAACCTTACGTGTTATAATTTACTTTTAAATGCAAAAAATTTTTAATTTTTTTCCACTGACAGTTTATAAGTCGTCACTTTCACTTTCAGAAAATGAAAAAAATGAAATGATTGAAGAAGTCCGATTAATGGAAAAAAAAAGTAAAAATTTAGATTATAAATCTGCAACGAAAGCTTGGACAGGAGATACTCAAGGATTTGAGTATTTGCACAATAATCCAAAATTTAAAAATTTATTTATTCAAATTAACAATTGTATTTTAGAATATTTAGAAAGTTTATCAGTGAACCATACAAAGCTTGATCTTTATTTTCAGAGATCGTGGGCAACAATTTCAAAAAAAACTGAACATATTGATAATCATTCACATGATCAGTCGCATCTTTCCATTGCATTTTATTTAAAGAAACAAAAAGACGATGCTAAGATCATGTTTTTTGATACTTCTAAGCATAATGAATTTATTCCTCAATTATTCGACTCAAGATCATTAGCAAAAGAAAATATTTTTAAAAAACGAGATATTTTAAATTCAAGTAAAGTTGTATTTGATACTAAAGAAGATGATCTATTGATATTTCCTTCTAAAACAATTCATGGCACAGAACAAGGAAAGTCTAATTCTGAAAGGATATCAATTTCAGCAGATATAGTATTTTTAGCAAAAGACTCATCAACACTTGAACATTTAGTTCCCCCAGTCGAAAATTGGAAAAAATTTTCTAATTAATTAATAAAGTTAAGTACCACAAAAAGTTTTGTAATCTTTAAAAGAGGTGTCCATTTTCAGATAATCTGAAATATTTTCTTTCAGGTCATATGGTGCTTTTAAAATTTCTAAAAGTTCATTAAATGGCTCAAGATTACCATCGTTGGCTTTTTCTAATGCATTTTCAATTTTGTGATTTCTAGGAATCACAAGAGGATTAACACTTCTCATTAATTTTATGTAATTTTCTTGAGTATTATTATTTAGTTTTAATCTCTCTAGCCAATTTTTTTTCCATTTTTGAAAACTATCATCTTTAAATAAGTCATCATCATAGTCTTTAAGTTTCATTAAATGACAAAAAGTATTTGTATAGTCTACTTTGTTTTGATGCATCCAAGTGAGCAAATCAACAATCAAAAATTTATCTTTGTTATCTTCACCTAATAATCCAAGTTTTTTTCTCATCATCTTCAACCATTTTTCTTCATATTTTTTGCCGAATGTTTCAATTATCTCCGTTGCACTTTTAACCGCCTTACTCTCATCTTGATCAATAAATGGAATTAAACACTCAGCAAATCTTGAAAGATTCCATTTTGTAATAGCTGGTTGATTACAATAAGCATATCTTCCCATCTTATCAATTGAGCTAAAAACAGTTTTTGGGTCATAGGTATCCATAAATGCACATGGACCATAGTCAATTGTTTCACCAGAAATTGTCATGTTATCAGTATTCATA
>LULI01001163.1_pt1 | contig 11740 bp, 12 predicted proteins | sample 728191 | NCBI WGS metagenome assembly LULI01 (sample SAMN03860293, study PRJNA289734) | marine metagenome | biome: seawater column; feature: ocean; material: water; isolation source: Red Sea water column Station 169 - depth 50m | place: Saudi Arabia: Red Sea | collected 2011-10-15 | depth 50 m | reverse complement strand
CTACCTGCACCTGAGCATTTAGCGGCACAATCGCAAAGTAATAGGCAAGGAAGAGGCGATGTTCTTGAAGGTGAAAAAGCTAAACAAGTTTTAGAACTTTTAAAAGGAGATGCTGAGCAGACATATAATAATTATCAAACAATGCTTAATGAAAGATATGATGGTTCTGTAATTGATGAAAATGCAGTGGGACTTGCAAGAGAACTTGCACGTATGAATTTAACATTAAATACCTATACCCAATGGTACTGGAAAACAGATTTGTTAAACCTAATGAATTTTTTAAGATTACGGGCTGATCACCACGCTCAATATGAAATACGCGCTTATGCAGATGTAATGTTGGATACAGTTAAAAAATGGGTGCCTATAACTTATGAAGCATTTATGGATTACAGAGTGGGAGGAACAGAAGTTTCTGCGAAAGGAAAAGAAGTGCTTAAAAAACTAATTAAAGGCGATAAAGTTGAAATGGATCAATCAGGACTTTCTAAAAGAGAATGGAATGAATTGATGGAAGCTTTTGATCTTAAAGATAAGTTGATTTAATTTTACTCGCAAATTCCAAATAAATTTTAGAAATTTCATGATCGGGTTTGCTTTCAACTATTGGAGATCCCAAATCACCTTGTTTTCCAACTTCTGAATTAATTGGTATTTCACCTAAAAATTCTTTTTGAAATTCTTCTGCAGTCCTTTTAACACCACCTTCTCCAAAGATTGCATATTTTTTTCCATCATCACCAATAAAATGACTCATATTATCTATTAACCCAATTATTTTTACTTTCAACTTATCAAACATTCTAATTCCTCGTTTTACATCTTGAAGAGCAATTTCTTGAGGAGTGGAAACAATAATTGCTCCATCCATATTTATTTCTTGAGCAAATGTTAATTGTGTATCTCCTGTTCCAGGAGGCATATCAACAATAATAAAATCTAAATCTTTCCAAGCAACTTTTTGAGTAAATGTTTTAATCGCACTTGTTACCATGGGTCCTCGCCAAATCATTGGTGTTTGTTCATCAGTTAAAAAACCAATAGACATACACTGAATATCATACTTAATAATTGGTTTTAAAGTCTGACCATCGCTCTCTGGTTTTTCATTTATTGAAAATAATTTTGGAAGAGAAGGACCGTAAATATCCGCATCTAATAATCCAACCTTGCATCCAACTTTTTTTAAAGCTAAAGCAAGATTCGTTGCAAAAGTAGATTTACCAACACCTCCTTTTGCACTTGAAATTGCAATCGTGAATTTGGTGCCTGGTATAGGGTTTTTTTGAAAGCTTTTTGGCTCAGTTTTAGCCTTCATTGTGTCACTAAGGCCTACTTTTTTGTCATTCATTAAAATACCATTACCTTGTTTTTAGCAATAAAGACACTATATAGAGTGTCGTATGAATGATTTCAGAAATCAAAGCCCATGGGGCAGCCCTCCAGGAGGTGGTGGAGGCAATGGTGGATTTAGAAGAGGTCCAACTCCACCTGATATTGATGAAGTCATTAAAAAAATTCAAAGTTTATTAAATAGATTTTTAGGCGGTGGCAAAGGTGGAGCTAAACCAATAATTGTTGGTTTATTAATTATAGTAACTCTTTGGGGACTTAGCGGACTTTATAGAGTACTTCCAGATGAACAAGGAGTTGTTTTAAGATTTGGAAAGTTTGTAAATACTACACAACCTGGTCTTAATTATCATTTTCCATATCCAATTGAGAGTGTGATCACTCCAAAAGTTACAAAAGTAAACAGAATGGATATTGGTTTTAGATCTGAAAGAGATAGTGGATTTTCATCAGGTGGTGTTGCTGATGTGCCGGAAGAAAGCTTAATGTTAACTGGTGATGAAAATATTGTTAACATCGATTTCTCAGTATTTTGGGTAATTAAAGATGCAGGAAATTTCTTATTTAAAATTCAAGATCCTGAAGGGACAGTTAAAGCTGCTGCAGAAACTGCTATGAGGGAAGTGATCGCTAAATCAAATATCCAACCTATTTTAACAGAGGGAAGATCAGTAATTGAAACAGAAACTCAAACAATTATTCAAAAAATTCTAGATGAATACACATCAGGTATTCAAATTACACAAGTTCAAACACAAAAAGCTGACCCACCAGATCAAGTTATTGATGCATTTAGAGATGTTCAAGCAGCAAGAGCTGATATGGAAAGATCTAAAAACGAAGCTGAAGCATATGCAAATGATGTGATCCCAAGAGCACGGGGAGAAGCTCAAAAAATTTTACAAGCAGCAGAGGCTTATAAAAAAGAGGTTGTTGCAAAAGCAGAAGGTGAAGCAAGTAGGTTTTTAGCAATTTATAATGAGTATGCAAAAGCAAAACAAGTAACACAAGAGAGAATGTTTTTAGAGACTATGGAAACAGTTTTAGGTGATATTAATAAAATTATAATTGATAAAAATTCTGGATCAGGTGTAGTTCCTTATTTGCCACTTCCCGAACTAAAAAAGGCGGAGAATAATTAAATGAAAGCTGGAAAAATTTTAATTCCAATTATAATAGTAATTGCTGCAACAATATTCTTTTCTGTTTTTATTGTAAAAGAAGTAAATCAAGCAATTGTACTTCAATTTGGTGATCCTAAAAGAATTTTATTAAAACCAGGTTTAAACTTTAAAATACCATTTATTCAAAACGTGGTATTTTTAGATAAAAGAATTTTAAATTTAGATACTCCACCAGAAGAAGTAATTGCATCAGACCAAAAACGATTAATTGTTGATGCATTTGCAAGATTCCAAATTGTAGATCCATTAAAATTTTATATTTCAGTTGGAAATGAAAGAGTTGCAAGATCAAGACTTTCAACAATTATTAATTCAAGAATAAGAAACGTTCTTGGTCAACAAGAACTTCAAACTCTGTTATCTCAAGATAGAACAAAACAAATGGCATTAATTCAAGAAGGTGTAAATAATGAAGCTGAAAATTTTGGTATTAAAATTGTTGATGTAAGAATTAAAAGAGCTGATCTTCCACAAGCAAACAGTGATGCAATTTTTAGAAGAATGCAAACTGAAAGGGAGAGAGAAGCAAAAGAATTTAGAGCAAAAGGTGCTGAGATGGCGGTAACTATTACTTCAACTGCAGATAAAGAAGTAACAGTAATTTTAGCTGATGCTCAGAAAAAATCGGAGATCATGAAAGGGGAAGGAGATGGTCAAAGAAATAAAATATTTGCTGACGCCTTCGGACAAGATCCTGAGTTTTTTGCTTTTTATAGATCTATGCAAGCATACGGTAAAGCATTTAATGCGGGAGAAACGTCAATGATTTTATCTCCTGATAGTGAATTTTTTAAATTTTTTGGAAATATAAAACCTAAATCAGAATAAATTAATTCTATGAAGGAATTGATCATTGCATTTGGTCTGTTCTTATTCATTGAGGGAATTTTATATGCCTTATTTCCATCAAAAATGAAAAATATGCTATCAAAATTAAATGAGGTAAATGACAGTCAGCTTCGTACAGGTGGATTGGTATTTGCGGTTATAGGGTTTTTAATAATTTGGTACTTAAAGTCATGAAAAAATATTTAAAGTCATTAGTTCTTCTTATTTTTTGTTTAAACTTCTCAACTATATCAAATGCAAAGGATATCCCTGCTTCATTTGCAGATTTAGCTGAAAGATTAATGCCATCAGTTGTAAATATTTCAACAACAACAACAATTACAACAAGATCAAATCCTTTTCCTTTCCAATTTCCCCCAGGATCACCATTTGAGGATATGTTTAAAGATTTTGGCACCCCTCAAGAGAGAAAAACAAGTGCATTAGGATCAGGATTTATTATTAGTGATGATGGAATAGTGATAACTAATAACCACGTAATTCAAGGTGCTGAGGACGTTTTTGTAAGAGTAAATGGAGATCAAGAGTTCAAAGCAAAAATTTTAGGTGCTGATCCTGGCATGGATCTAGCTGTTTTAAAAATTGAAAGTGATGAAAAATTTGTACCGGTAAAATTTGGCGACTCTGATAAATCAAGAATAGGAGATTGGGTTATTGCAATTGGAAATCCGTTTGGTTTAGGTGGAACAGTTACTGCAGGAATTATTTCAGCAAGAAATAGATCAATAGGATTATCAAGATACGAAGATTTTATTCAAACAGATGCATCTATCAATCAAGGAAATTCTGGTGGACCCTTATTTAATATGAATGGAGATGTAATTGGAATTAATACAGCAATTTTAGGACAATCTGGATCAATTGGAATTGGATTTGCAATTCCTTCAAATAGTGCAGACAGAGTAATTAAACAATTAATAGAATTTGGTGAAACAAAAAGAGGATGGTTAGGTGTTAGAATTCAAACTGTTACAAAAGAAATTGCAGACGTTGAAAAATTAGATAAACCGAGAGGTGCTTTAGTTGCAAGTGTTGCAGACGGAAGTCCTTCTGATAAAGGGGGAATTAAGGCGGGAGATATTATTTTAGAGTTTGATGGAAAACCAATTAAAGAAATGGTTGAACTTCCAAAAATAGTTGCCCAAACTGATGTTGGAAAAAAAGTAACCGTTAAAGTTTGGAGAAATAAAAGAGAAATTACCAAAAATATTATACTTGGAAGATTAGAAACTTCAGAAGACTTTAAACAAAAAACAATAATTACAGAAAAACCAAAAGAAGTTGAAATTGAAGGATTAAAAATAACTGTAAGATTAGTTGATAAAAAAGATTTAGAGGAAAGAAAACTATCAAAGGATGTTACAGGAGTTGTAATAACTAAAATTGCACAAGATAGTCCAGTAAATTATTTAGAGACAGGTAATATTATTGTTGAGGCTCAAAAGAAAAAAATCAACACCATAGGTGACTTAGAAAATATTGTAAAAATTACAAAAAGAAGTTCAGAAAAAACTTTGTTAATTGCAATTTATAACAACCAAAATCAAAGAAGATATATTGGTGTTAAACTAGATTAATGGACCTTAAGTCCAAAATCATTTTAATCTCAGGACCCACCGCATCAGGTAAATCAAATTTTGCAATAAGCCTTGCTGAGAAAATAAATGGAGAAATTATCAATGCAGATAGTATGCAGGTATATAAAGAACTTCGGATCTTAACTGCAAGACTTAAACAGAACGATTATCAAAAAATTAGACATCACTTATATGGATTTTTAAATGTTGCAAAAAATTTTTCAACAGGTCAGTGGCTAAAACTTTGTCAAAACAAAATAAAAGAAATTCAATCAAGAAATAAAATTCCTATTCTTGTAGGTGGAACAGGTCTTTATTTTAAAGCACTTACTGACGGGCTGGTTAAAATTCCAAACATTCCTTTAAAAGTTAGAAATAAGATAAGAAATTTACAAAAAAGACTTGGACAAAAAAAATTTTATGCAAAACTTTTAAAACTAGATCCCAAAATTAAAGGCAAAATAATTGAAACAGATGCCCAAAGATCAATTAGAGCATACGAAGTAAAGTATCATACAAAAAAATCTTTATATGACTGGTTTAAAAATACAAAATCTAAGTTTCAAGATGATGTATTTTTTAAAATTTACATCGATTATTAATAGCTCTAATAAGGTAATTGGTATTGCTGAGATAAAAGAACATTTAGAAAAAAAATTAGACCTCAAAGAAGTCATAGAGAAAATTACTATAAAAACTAGACAATACGCTAAAAGACAAAGCACATGGGCCAGAGGTCAGATGTCGAACTGGAATAAAATTAGCTCTAAGGACTTAAAAAAATTTTTGAAAAAAATCTAATTTGAACACTCTTAAACTTGACCTTTAAGCACAACTTCAGCTAGATTGGCTGAATGCCAAAATTATTTTCTGGAGCTGAGATCGTATTTAAATGTCTTGAAGACCAAGATGTATCTCATATCTTTGGTTATCCAGGTGGTGCAGTACTTCCGATATATGACGAATTAAAAAATCATAATTCTGTAAAACATATTTTAGTAAGACACGAACAAGGAGCAGGTCATGCTGCAGAAGGTTATGCTAGATCAACTGGAGAACCAGGCGTTGTTCTTGTTACATCAGGACCAGGTGCAACAAATGTAGTTACAGCTTTAACAGATGCTTATATGGATAGTGTACCTTTAGTCTGTATCTCTGGACAAGTACCAACACACTTAATTGGTACAGATGCATTTCAAGAATGTGACACAACAGGAATTACAAGACCATGCACAAAACATAATTGGTTGGTTAAAGATATAAATGATTTAGCAGAAATAATGCATAAAGCATTTGAAGTTGCAACAACTGGTAGACCAGGTCCAGTGCTTGTTGATATTCCAAAAGATATTCAATTTCAAAAAGCACCTTACAAAAAATTTAAAAGGAAAAATAAATTAAATGGCGCAAGTCATAATAATTTTTCTAAAGAAAGTATTAATGAATTAATTAATTTAATGAGCAAAGCAACCAAACCCATCTTTTATACTGGGGGAGGTGTTATTAATTCAGGTCCGAAGGCTAGTGAATTACTTAGAGAATTAGTTTATACAACAGGTTTTCCAATAACTACAACGCTACAAGGATTAGGATCTTTCCCAGGCGATGATAATCAATTTTTAGGAATGCTAGGAATGCACGGAACGTATGAAGCAAATAATGCAATGTACGAGTGTGATTTAATGATCAATATTGGTGCAAGATTTGATGACAGGATCACAGGAAAAATAGATGAGTTTTCTCCAAAATCCAAAAAAGTTCATATTGATATAGATCCTTCTTCAATTAATAAAAATGTAAAAGTAGATCTTGCAATTGTTGGAGATGTTAAATCAGTAATTACATCTACTTTAAAAACTTTAAAGAAATCAAAACCAAATTTTATAAAGTCTAATAAACAAAAAACATCTAAGTGGTGGGAAAAAATTCAAAAATGGAGATCAAAAAGATCTTTAGATTACATTGGTAGCGAAGAAACAATTAAACCACAGTACGCAATAGAAAGATTGTATGAACTTACAAAAGATAAAGATACTTTTATAACTACAGAAGTTGGACAACATCAAATGTGGGCTGCACAACACTATAAATTTAACAAACCAAATAGATGGATGACATCTGGAGGATTGGGTACTATGGGATATGGTTTGCCCGCAGCTGTTGGAGTTCAAATTGCTCATCCTCAAAAGTTAGTAATTGATATTGCAGGAGAAGCATCTGTATTAATGACGATGCAAGAAATGTCTACTGCCGTGCAATATAGTTTGCCAATAAAAATATTTATTTTAAACAATGAATACATGGGAATGGTTCGACAATGGCAAGAATTACTTCATGATAAAAATTATTCTGAAAGTTACACAGCAGCACTTCCAGACTTTGTTCAAATGGCAGAGGCCTATGGATGTGTCGGTATAAGAGCCAAAACACCTGAAGAATTAGACGATAAAATCATAGAAATGTTAAATACAGACAGACCTGTTATTTTTGACTGTTTAGTTGATAAGCAAGAGAACTGCTTTCCTATGATACCATCAGGCAAGCCGCACAATCAAATGATATTAGGTCCAAAAGATAAAGAACAGAATAAAATTACAGGCAAAGGAAGAACTCTCGTTTAATGCCAAAATCAAAATCTGCATACAGCGTTGCTGGAAAAAAAGAGAAATTAGATACTCATATTATTGTGGTATGGGTTGATAATGAGGCTGGTGTTTTAGCAAGAGTTGTAGGTTTATTTTCTGGAAGAGGTTATAATATTGAGTCTTTGGCAGTTGCTGAAATTGATCAAAAATTAAACATTTCAAGAATAACAATTGTTACAACAGGAACACCACAAGTAGTCGACCAAATCAAACTACAGCTTAAAAAGCTAGTTCCAGTTCATAAAGTCGCTGACTTTAAACGTGAAGATAAAAACGTGATATTTAAAGAAATGGCTCTTTTTAAATTTGTTGGGACTAATGGAAAAATTGATAAAGCCATTAGTGCTTGTAAAAAGTATAATGCTGTAATATTGGATAGTACAAATAGATCTAAAGTTATCCAAATAACAGCACTAAGACGAGAAATAGATAAAATGGCAAATGACTTAAAAAAATATGGCCTAATAAGTATATCTAGAACTGGGGCGGTTGCTATGACCAGAGGTGAAAAAGTATTTAAATAATTAAGGAGAAAAACTATGAAAATGTTTTATGAAAAAGATACTGACGTAAATCTAATTAAGGACAAAAAAATCGCAATTTTTGGTTATGGAAGTCAAGGTCATGCTCATGCTTTAAACTTAAAAGACAGTGGTGTTAAGGAAGTAGTTGTAGCTTTAAGAGAAGGATCATCAAGTGCACCAAAAGCAGAGTCAAAAGGTTTAAAAGTAATGAATTTATCTGATGCTGCTGAATGGGCTGACGTTGTCATGATTTTAACTCCAGATGAATTACAAGCAGAAATATATAAAAATCATATTGAACAAAGAGTTAGAGAAGGAAAATCAATTGCATTTGCTCATGGTTTAAATGTTCACTACGATTTAATTAAAGCAAGAAAAGATTTAGATGTTTTTATGGTTGCTCCAAAAGGACCAGGTCACTTAGTTAGATCTGAGTTTGAAAAAGGAGGAGGTGTGCCTTGTCTTTTTGCTGTTCATCAAGATGGATCAGGTAAAGCAAGAGATCTTGCAATGTCTTATGCATCGGCTGTAGGTGGTGGCAGATCAGGAATTATTGAAACAACTTTTAAAGATGAAGTTGAAACTGATTTATTTGGAGAACAAACGGTACTTTGCGGCGGATTAGTAGAGTTAATTAAAAATGGATATGAAACTTTAGTCGAAGCAGGATACGAACCTGAGATGGCGTATTTTGAGACTGTACATGAGGTAAAATTAATCGTTGATTTAATTTATGAAGGTGGAATTGCTAATATGAATTATTCTATTTCGAATACAGCTGAATATGGTGAGTATCAATCTGGACCTAGAATAATTAATAAAGAAGAAACAAAGAAAAGAATGAAGGAAGTGCTAGCAGATATTCAGTCTGGTAAGTTCACAAAAGAGTGGATGGATGAATGTAAAAATGGACAAAAAAACTTCCTTGCAACTAGAGCAAAACTTGCAGAACACCCAGTTGAAAAGGTTGGTGCAGGGCTTAGAGAAATGATGCCATGGATTGCTAAAAAGAAATTAGTAGATAGCGATAAGAAATAGAATCATTTAATTAATTTGGGTATTTAACCCCAATTTATTTTGCAATCTGAACGAGAGCATGTATGATGCATGCCGATAATAAGTTTACATTTTATGGCTGATAAAGACAGAGTTTATATTTTTGATACGACAATGCGAGATGGTGAGCAGTCACCAGGTGCATCAATGAGTTTAGAGGAGAAAATTCAGATCGCTAGAGTATTTGATGAATTAGGAATTGATATCATTGAAGCTGGTTTTCCAATTGCATCTCCTGGAGACTTTGAAGCAGTAACAGAAGTGAGTAAAATTTTAAAAAATTCCATCCCAGCAGGTTTATCTAGACACTCTAAAAAAGATATAGATCGTTGTTATGAAGCATTAAAACATGCACCAAGATTTAGAATTCATACATTTATTTCAACAAGTCCGTTACATATGAAACACAAACTTAATAAATCTCCAGAAGAAGTTTATCAGTCGATTAAAGAGCATGTAACATATGCAAGAAAATTTACCGATGATGTGGAGTGGTCGTGTGAAGATGGAACAAGAACTGATATGGATTATATGTGTAAAACTGTTGAACTTGCAATTCAATGTGGCGCAAAAACTATAAATATTCCAGATACTGTTGGTTATACAATACCATCTGAATTTACAACTATAATTCAAACATTATTAAATAAAGTTCCAAATATTGATAAAGCCATTTTATCAACTCATTGTCATAACGACCTAGGTTTAGCGGTTGCAAATTCACTTGCTGGTGTTCAAGCGGGAGCAAGACAAATTGAATGTACAATTAATGGATTAGGAGAAAGAGCTGGCAATGCTGCTTTAGAGGAAGTGGTAATGGCAATCAAGACTAGACCAGATTTGATGCCTTATGATACTGGGATTAATACAACTCTTTTAAGCAAAGCGTCAAAAATTGTTTCAAATGCCACAGGCTTTCCTGTTCAATACAATAAAGCTATTGTTGGTAAAAATGCATTCGCGCACGAAGCAGGAATTCATCAAGATGGGATGTTAAAGAACAGACAAACATATGAAATTATGACACCCGAAAGTGTTGGTGTAAAACAAACATCTCTTGTTATGGGGAAACATTCTGGTCGCCATGCATTTAAAGATAAATTAAATTCATTAGGTTATCCAGATTTAACAGATGATGTAGTAAGTAATGCATTCGCAAAATTTAAAGTTTTAGCTGATAAGAAAAAACATGTGTATGATGAAGATATAATAGCATTAATTGATGATAGTTTAATTATTGATAACAAAGTTAATGCGATAAATTTAAAATCTTTAAAAGTATTTGCTGGAACTGGCGAACCTCAAAAAGCAGAAATGACATTGGATGTGTTCGGTGATGTAAAAAAGACATCGGAGACTGGAGATGGACCAGTAGATGCAATCTTTAAATGTATTAAAAAACTTTACCCTCATGATGTAAATTTACAACTTTATCAAGTTCATGCAGTAACGGAGGGAACAGATGCACAAGCAACAGTAAGTGTAAAAATTGAGGAAAATGGTAAAACAACTGTTGGTCAAGCAGCAGATACTGATACACTAGTTGCCTCAGCAAACGCATATATAAATTCTTTAAATAAAATGATTATTAAAAGAGAGAAAACAGCTCCTGAGGAGCAATTTGAGAATAAACAAATGAAAGGAATATAAGAGAATGCAAATACTAGGATCAATTAAAAAATTTTGGAGCCAGGACATGGCAATTGACCTTGGAACAGCTAATTCAAGCAATAAGACCATTAAGAGATGGTGTGATTGCAGATTTTATTGTTACAGAGGAAATGATTAAACACTTCATCAAAAAAGTTCATAAAAAAACTTTAGCAAATCCAAGAATTTTAATTTGTGTTCCAACAGGATCAACTCCAGTTGAGAGAAAAGCTATTCAAGACAGCGCGCTTGCGGCTGGTGCAAGAAGGGTACAGTTAATTGAAGAACCTATTGCAGCTGCAATAGGAGCTGGACTTCCAATATCTGAAGCAACTGGTTCTATGGTAATTGATATTGGTGGAGGAACAACTGAGATAGCAGTTATGTCATTGGGTGGAGTTGTATATTCAGAATCTTTAAGAGTGGCAGGTGATGCAATGGATAACGCGTTAAGAGATTATATGAGAGAAGAATACAATCTTATGATTGGAGATAGTACATCTGAAAAAATTAAAAAAGACATTGGAACAGCTATACCAACGAATAACAACACTTATGCTGTAAAGGGAAGAGATATTAGATCAGGTACACCTAAAGAGGTAAATATTTCAGAAGAGGATACCGCAGAAGCTTTGAACCCAATTTTAAAAGATATTGTTTCTGGAATTAAAAAAGCTTTAGAGCATACACCTCCTGAGCTATCTGCCGACTTAGTTGATATGGGGTTAACAATGACAGGCGGTGGATCTTTGTTAAAAAATATTGATAAAAGATTTTCTAAAGAAACCGGATTACCAGTAAATATAGCAGATGATCCATTATCATGTGTTGCAATTGGAACAGGAAAAGCACTAGATCAAGAAGAAATATTTTCTACTGTATTATCTGAGTATTAAAAT